>SDBU01000514.1_pt1 | contig 53730 bp, 68 predicted proteins | sample 2277071 | NCBI WGS metagenome assembly SDBU01 (sample SAMN10397929, study PRJNA504765) | marine sediment metagenome | isolation source: marine sediment core GS08_GC12, 126 cmbsf | place: Arctic Ocean: Gakkel Ridge, Loki's castle | collected 2008 | reverse complement strand
GCTGATGCCGCCGCTCAACTGGGTGTGGGCAGAACCATTCTGTATTGAGGTTCCCGCCCAATGCACTGAGATTAGCGTGCAGTTGTTGAACGCTGCGGGGGATGGGGTGCTGCACTGGCAGCAGGCTGAGGTGCAGGAGAGCCTGCTCAGTAATGGGTCATTGGAGGCCGGTGCTGGCAATCCGTGGATTCCGGATGATTGGGTTAACATAGACTTGGATGCAGGCGATACGGTGGCTGAGGCAGTAACCATCCACAGTGGCTTGGGTGCGATGCAGTGGAATGTGGGAGCCGCAGAAGAGGATATACGCTATGATACAGCTGGAGTAGCAGACAAGTTTTATAGTGTGGGGTTTTGGTTCTACGGTGATGGCTCGCGGACTGTGCGGTTGTATGCAGTTGGAGAATTTCACTTTCAGGGCGATGTGGCAAATGCAACTATTGAAACATCCGCTGCATCTGTTTGGCAAACTGGTGTTGGTGTATATCGGGCGGCAAGTGCTTTTGGATCGCTTTACCAGCAGCCACGCGCGGCCGCAGCTGGTAGTAGATATACGGATGACATCTATTTTATCGGCCTAGACGACGTTTCCCTCACCGTCACTCCCGCCAGTGAAGCCAACTCACTTGAATCTGGCGGCATTCGCATCGACGGCCGTGACCAGGCTACGCAAGTTCCTGCTGTCGGGATATTGCAAGCCACACAAGGGTGGATCAGATTCAGATGGAGACCACGCCATTCTGCTGCAAATGCAATTGCATTCAGGGAAGCAGCAACTACCGATATATTTGACGGACGCGCGCCCATAGCTAACTATATCGCATTGTATTGGGCGGCTGCAAACACTGTACAGCTCATCGTATTCGATGGAGGCGCGCTCGGCATTGTCTGGAACGCCACAGGAGCGGTTGTTGCAGACACGGAATACTTGGTGGAGATCAAATACTATCCTGCCAGAGCCGACTTGCTTATTGACGGGGTTGTGGTTGCAACTGGGGCTGGCGGGATTGACTTTGGTACAGACATAATCACGCTTGCAAATTACGGTCACAACGACGTTAATGCAGATCAAACAGATGCAGTCTTTAGTGCACCATAGGAGGAACAAATGACACGCACAATCAAAGCAAAACTAGCAAGCCCGCCAACGGGCCGCGTGGACGGCTTGGGAGTTGACCACGACGTGTGGGTCGCCTGGGTGGATTCAGAGGACAATGACGTGAACGTGCTACACGGCACGTTCCCGATTCCGAACGACCGATTTGCGGAATTACTGGAGTCGATGAGCGACACGGCGCGTGCCGCTCTGTACAAGACGCTCATTATGGAATTCTATGGCACGTTTGCAATCCCGCTGGTCGCACCACAGCCGCCAGGTGGACTGTCTGACCTGGACGCGCTGGAGGACTACTTGGACGCCAAGGATGCCTATGACACAGAACTAGCATCCCGCACAGCCGAGGCGTCGTCAATGGCGGCACAGGCTACAACGTGGATTGAGGGACTTACCGCCTTCGACGGCTGGCCGTTCCTGTTTGTGTTGCAAATAGGTACTTAATGGAAGGAAGAGAAAATGATTTTCCTAGCCGTATTTTTCGGTGTATTTCTAGGAATCCTCTGTGCGCGATTCGTCGAATCCGTGATCGTTCCATCTATCCAGAATAGGCGAGAACACAAAAGGATTATGGACACGGGCGCATTCCGCGAGCAATGGGGACGGAACGTCATTTCATTCTTTGTGTTTTACGGTGGGAAAAATAGGAACCCGACACAATGACGGTAGATGACCGATTCTATATGGCCAATCGTCCAATCGAAGGTGGGCACATTAAGCCTATCTTCGTCACAGGTGGCAGGCTGGTGTTGGGTGAGACGGACGAGGTTTCTGGCGCAGCTATTGTCATTAGTATCCCCCATCGCAAGGTACACGAAGGGGTGATGTTTGAGATCTCCTACAAGAGTCCTGAGGGTGGCGACATTGCGGATAACGGGACGATAGCGTTCCTGCTGAGGACGGGTGCAAAGTTCGACCATTTGGTGTTTGGTGGAAACGCGGGAGGCGACGCGGAGCTGGAGTTGCTTGAGGCGGTAGGCGTGACGGATGCTGGCACGGCGATGGTTGAGCACAATATGAACAGAACATCGGTGAATACAGCGGTGACGACGGCGTTCAGAGACCCAACGGTAGCAGGCGGGACGTTGCTATTTAATATCCTCATCCCTGGCGGCACAGGCGGGAATTCAACGGGTGGTACTGGCGCGGTGAGGGTCGGTACCGAGTGGATACTGGCAGCGAACCAGGACTACGCCATCAGGTTGACGAACAGAGCGGGGAACGCGCAACCGATGAGTCTGGCAGCGCAGTGGTACGAGGAGAGCGATAGTTAATGGCAGGGGTGTTATGGGTTTAGATACTTTTGCACCAATGCTTCGATGGCAGCCTGAAATGAAGGGAAATCTGCCAAGAGTTGTTTTATCCACGACGGTGGTAGGCGGACAGACTTTTGTTCCATCCGCTCACCGTGGCGAGGTGGACGACCAGCGCCGGGACGCTTGCCGCCGTGTGACTTTTGTTTGCTCACGATTATACCCCGTCGTCGGTGAATCGGTCAGCGTCGGCGCGGATGTAGTCGCCGCCGAATTCGTTGAAGTAAAAGACGTGTCGGGGAAACTGGCGGTCGAGCGCCTTTTCCATCTGGCATTCAGTAATGTGCTCACCGTCGCTGGTAGCGACGATGTTGCGAGGGTAAATGATGACGCTCACGTTGGTGATGCATCCTCGCCTGCCAGTGGTCTCGATTTCAAGTATCTCATAATTGGGTGTCATCTTAGGCCTCCTGATAATTTACGCTCCATCATTGGGCCAGCGGGCAGCGTCAGCACGGATATTATCGCCATCGAGTCCAAAGACAAACATATGCCGGGGAAATTCGCGGTGCAACGCCGTTTCAACCTGATGCGCCTCAATAAGATACCCATCAGCGGTAGCAACGAGGATGTCAGGATAGAAAAAGACAGTAATAGAGGCGGTGCATCCCCGCTTGCCCTCGGTCTGGATTTCGTGTGTCTTGCAATTGAGTTGTGTCATTTTTGGCTCTCCTGTTTGTTTGTTAAGATGATTATAGCATACAATAACAAGGCTATCAAGAAGAATCGGGAAACTTTAAGGTCGGGTTATGGCAGAGGTCTTTTCGGTCAAGGGGATTAAGCCAAAGAAGCTCAAGGTAGACGCATTTCGTCTTGAGATGCTGAATGCACTGAGAGCGGAGGGTCGTGCTGTTAAAAAGGAATATGAAAAGACAACAAAAACTTGGAAGAAGAAGCCTGAGTTTGAGATGCTTATTGGTCTGACTGGGAAGGATGCGTCGGTGTTGGTTGGGACAGACAATGAGATCTATGGCTATGTCGACGAAGGCACTGAGGGGCATTACGTCCCTAAAACTGGCGTCGCAACAATGAAGTTCCGACCTGGCTACAAAGCAAAGACAAAGCCGAAGCAGATAAAGTCTTATAAGGGTGGTGCGTTTGGGAATAAAATAGTCAGACGTGGCAGGTGGTGGGTGAAAGGTATTCAACCACGGGAGTTCTCACCGACGATTCAGAAGCGGCGCAGGAAGCCGTTTACGCGGCGGATGGTTAAGGCAATGCAAGCGGCTGGTAGCAAGGCATTTTAGCGCTATGGGTGACCTCATTAACGCAAAAAAGCGTGAGCTGGAACAGCTCGAAATAGAACGGAGAAAGATAGCCCTATTGCGGTCAATCCTAGCACACGCGATAGGAATCTTCACCGCTATGGTCGAGTTATACCTCGGCTACAAGGTGGATTTTAAAGATAGGAGGTAGGTATATAGGGTATTGACAAGATGGATTGACATAGGGTAATATTGGGTAGAAGTCTGTCAAGCACAGACCGCGGGTTGGTGCCAAGATTGGCGCACCTCTGCGGTCTGTTTTTGTTTGGAGGCAGTATGGAAAAAGAGCTAGAGGTAGAAGTCAAAGAAGAGAATACTGACAAGGCAATCACTACTGCTGAACTTGTCACTCCCTACGTGCCGTATGGCGTGACGACATTTGCGGAATTGAAGGATGCACAGGATGCACAGGTAGCATCACAGACGGTCGGTGACCTTGCTCTGCAGTTTCAGGAGCTGACAAGGAACATCTTTTCGGATAGTGAGATTGAGAACAAGACAGCGGCGATTATGGTCGTGACGAAAGAACTGGATATGCTACTGGATGAGGCGATGACGAAAGAGGCAGGAGAGGCTGTCGAGGAAAAAGAGTCTGACGACAGTCGTGAGGACGTGCTCAAAGCGGTGTGGTCGACAAGCAAGGTGAATGGGTTTCCAGATGGGAGTTTCCTCCACATCCTCCCTGGTGGCAAAAAGAACGGTGACGGGAGAACTGTGCCGAGGTCGCTCAGAATGTTCCCGGTGAAGGACGCAGCTGGAAAAGTAGACTTACCCCACTTGCGTAATGCCTTGGCGCGCATCCCGCAGTCCAACCGCATCTCGGCTGCGACAAAGAAGCAACTGACTACCAAAGCAAGGAAGATGCTCAAAGGTCAGAAGAAGGGGTCGGATAGCTTGATTGACCGCATTGGCGATACGGTCAAGTCGTGGTTTGGCGAGGAACAGTTTGAGATTCCTGTTGATTCAACCATTGATTCTACTATCACCATCTGGAAGGCGAATGATGACGAACCAACGCGCTGGGCGGCGTGGTTCTCGAATAACTACCGTGACGATGACAGTCCAGCCGAGATCATCAGTGCGGACGCGCACAGAGAGTTTGTCAAGGCAGTGGATGCAGGCGAGTGGCCGATGCCAGAATTGTGGTTCTGGCACGTGAAGGGGAGTCGGTTCGGTCAGGCAGACTTGGTTGCCTTCGCGGAGGATACTGGATTCATGCTCGCGGCAGGCACTATCGACAAAGGCAAGGAGTCCATCGCAGAGCATTGCATTGGGAACGGCTATAAGGTATCGCATGGGATGCCTAGTCAGTACATCGAACGGGACCCGGACGACCCGACGGTCATCACGCGGTACCGTACCAAAGAGGTAAGTTTTCTGCCGGCAGACGCTGCGGCGAATAAGTTCACAGCGTTCACACTTAAGGAGGATACTATGGAATTGTCAGAGAAGAAGTTAGAGGAACTCACGGCGGCTGGGTTTGACGTGGAGGCGCTGCTGAAAGGTCCACAGGCAGACGCTGAGGCGGAAGATCGTGAGAGCAAGGAAGTAGACGGGGATGAGGTCAAAGCAGAGGTTGAGGTTGAGGTTGAGGTTGAGACTGAAGCTGAGACGACTGAGGTGGTGGAGGTTGAGGCTGAAGCAGAGACTGTTGAGGCAACGGCTGAGGCATCCTTCACCGTGGACCAGATGAGCACCCTCGCAGACGCATTCGAGCATGTGATGGCACCGCTTATGGAACGGATGGACACACTGGAGACCAAGATGGCGGATGAACCGGAAGAGGAGCCAGAGCTGGAGGAGAAGCAGGTTGAACTCCCGTCTGACTTCCTTGGGAAGCTCTTGCACAGTCGTGTCATCGGCAACGATGCAACCAGGGTAGACGGTCGCAGCAAGCAAGCGAAGGACGGGCCAGAAGAGGCAGAGTCGGACGGTGATGGTCCTGTGCAGCTCGCACATCCATTAGCAGAACAGGTTATCAACCGCGTGTTGACCGGCGCGACAATGCGTGAGTTGCAAGAGGCTGCTGAGGCAGTGCAGTAAAGTCGGACAAGAAGGTAAGACAATCTTAGGAGGCAACTTATGGACAACGCAGAATTAGTACAAACGTTGGCACAAAACCAGCAGCTGTTGACGCAGTTGTTGGCAAAGCAGAATGGAGATGAACAAAAGAGCGTGCAGAGCGTACAGACCGCCGCGTGGATTCACGGCAGCCTGGGGATGTTCAGCACGCCGGGACTTGAACGTGAGATCGTCAGCACGCACGTCAGGACCGATGGCATACTGTCGAAGCTACCCCGCTTTGGCAGCGTCTACGAGCATCCATTCTTTGGCGCACTTACTGGCATCTCGGACGACATCGGCAACGAGCCAGCAAATCCTTGTGACAACGCGCCGAGCGGGTACCAGAAGGCTTGCAACCTATTGGCTCAGTTCGGCAGGGTCGCACGCAGCACCGAGACCATTGAGATGGACAAGGTGATGCTGAGGTACAATCGTGGCGAGAGCACTGACCTGCGATTGATCGGCAAGCTGCTCGGGATGGGAGACCTCAACCCGGCTGGCCTGAACGAGCAACAGGTTGTTGACATGGTCACGATGAGTCAGATGGTGAATGCGGCTGTCCGGCTGGAGCGTGAACTCTGTCGCCAGACGTGGGTCGGCTCGCCGGCGAACAACAACCTAGGTGGTGGCTACAAGGAGTTCCCTGGGTTGGACAACCAGATCGCCACGGGCCAGGTGGACGCGCAGACCAACACGGCGTGTCCGTCACTTGACAGCGACATCAAGGAGTTTAACTACAACGACGTATGCGGCACGACGTTGGACATCGTCGAGTATATGAGTATGCTTGAATACTTCATCTACTCACTGGCGAGCGATACCGGCTTGCAGCCAGTCAGCTGGGCGTGGGTGATGCGACCGCAGTTGTGGTACGAACTCACCGCCTGCTGGCCGTGCAAGTACAACACGAACCGGTGCCTGACCGCAAACGTCGGCGAGAGCGTGGTAAGGGTTGACGGTCGGGAGAACATCACCGACCGGGACCAGATGCGCCAGTCGTTGACCATTGACGTGAATGGTCGCAACTACCCGGTGATCTTGGATAACTGCATCAATGAGGATAGCAACCAAACGACAGGGAGTTTGGAGGCAGGACAGTTTGCAAGCTCCATCTACTTCCTGCCATTCTCCATCACGGGGAACTTCCCGGTCACGTATGTTGAGTACCTCGACTACCGCCAGGCGGCAAGTGATACCGCTCTCTTGCGCGGGCGCGAGGACTTTTGGACCGACCGCGGGCTCTACTCCTGGGCGATTGAGAACCAGAAGTGGTGCTATGAGTTGACGCTGAAGACGGAGATGCGGGTGGTGTTGAGGACTCCGCAGCTGGCTGGACGGATTGATAACGTCATGTACAGCCCAATGCAGCACCTGCGAGATCCGATGCCCGATTCACCATACCACGTAGACGGTGGAGTGAGCCTAAGGTCACCTGGGACGGTTTACTCAACGTGGCTTTAGTGGTAACGGTTAAGGTGGTATTGTCGGATAGACAGTAGCGCCTGACGCAAAAAGAGAGACCAGAGTAGCTCTTGCTACTCTGGTCTCTTGCTGTATGGGGGGGGTAGGATTCTTTCTTGGGTGGCTTGGGTGGCTTGGGTCTGGGTAGCCGCAGTCGTCGGAACGCAAACGGGAGCGGTCGGCACTCCTCCCGCACGTCTATCTTGACACTGTTGACCTTATCTTTCCCCATAGTTCCTCTCTCTTCCGGGTGAGTTTATCTGTGTTCCTTGCAACTTGCGGGGTCGTGACCGAATCCCCCGCACCATTCACAGGGTTCCATGTCTTGGTAAGTTAACAACTCTATATGCTGCCTATAACGCTCTGCCACGACCCGGACACCCTTCGACAAGTTGCCACTACCGACACGCCTCAGATACTCTGCCATCTCAAGCGGGATGCTGACACACTTTGTGACGACGCGCGTGCCAGTGCCGGCGGGGGAGCCGTCAAGGAACGGACGACCGGGAGGCGAGAGCTTACTTTCAAATGCCATCGTCGATACCCTCCGTGAGTAGGCTGCGGATTGCCTTAACAGTGGTGACTTTGCATTGGTCCCGGTCCAAAGTACCAACCGCATCAACTACGACGCCGTGACTGTCGTCTGAGTAAGTCGCGAATGTTCCTGCTTCGTACCCAGCAACAAAAAGTGCCTCTAGAACTTCACTGGTGGATAAATGTCGGTTCAGTGAGACGATCAGGCGGTCATTGAAAGTCCATCGGACGCTGAATCCGGCGCTGGTCAAGTCGTCCTTGATTAGTGAGTTGTGGCTGATTCTGTCAGTCATTTTCATCTCCCTATTGAACCTGGTTTGTTTGTTTACTCTAGTGCTATTATATAATAACTTACTAACCCAGTCAAGCCATAATGCATCCACTTACCTTAAAGAATTCACGACTTTGGGAAACTCCAGAGAACTCAATCCGAACCTACGAGGTGGCCAGCCGCGCACCGTGCCGACGTGGAAAGACTTTTATGTAGCTTGACATTGCTAGTCCCTTGTGTTACAATGTTTTACAGAGGAGAGGGTTATATGAAAAGGCGATTTAAGCTGCGCCACCGCACAATCTTTGTTTATGAAGCTGTCAGTGGCTGGATTGCGCTAGTCGGGGAAAAAAGCATAAAGTCACGCAAGGCTGGCATTAAGCGACTGCGTGAACTGAGAGCTGAGGAAAGACGACGTATATAGTCCTACTTTATGGACAACCTCACAGAGTACCTCAACGTCCGAATAGAACCTGATACCAAACGCTGCCTTGAATCCCACGCGCAACGCCGCAATTTTAAACTGGCACAGCTTGTTCGGATTATTCTGGGAGAGTGGCTGAACGAACAGCAGAGAATTAGGATGGGGCTGTACACCACGGAGAGAGATGATGACGACTGAGCACACGACAGAGCCATCCACGTTTTACCAAGGTAAGAACGTTGCCGTTTTGGGTGGCGCCGGATTCGTCGGCAGTCATCTTTTTGAGCTTCTTTTGGCTGCTGGCGCTGATGTTACAATCCTTGACAACTGCAGCCGTGGTCAGAACATCCATGCTGATGCACGCTTTATTTATGGCGATGTCGGCAACGAAGGATTCTGCCGTGACAACCTCAAAAACATCGACATCGTTTTCAACCTCACTGCCACCGTCGCTGGCGTCATCCACAATCAATCCCACCACTACGAAATGTTTACAGAGAACCTGCGAGTCTTATCCACCCCGCTCAAAATCGCAGCAGAGTATGGCGTTGAGCGATTCCTGCAAGTGTCCTCCGTCTGCGTCTACTCTCCCGACCACAATCACCCTGCCATTGAATCCAATGACCACATTGGCCTTCCAACCGCTGCCAATGCTGGCTACTCCTACGCCAAACGGATGGGTGAGCTACTGGCACAATGGACAGCATCCGAGCTTGGCCTTCACACCGTCATCGTGCGACCTAGCAACGTCGTCGGACCCCGTGACTACTTTGACGACCGCGCTCACGTCATCCCGGCACTCATCCGCAAATGCCTCACCGACGATACTATCATCGTCTACGGCACTGGCAATGAACGCCGTGAATTCATCTACGTCACCGACGTCGCACGCGGGATGATGGCAGCGGTTGAACACGGCAAGTCTGGCGAAGCATACAACCTTGGCACTGATGGTCTCACCTGTGTCACGATTCGTAAACTCATAAAGATGATTCAACGTGCCACGGATGCTTTGTACAAACCTGTCGAATTCTCACAGGACTATGACCCTGGCGATAGCGCGAGGTGGTCCGATGCAAGTAAGGCTAACTCTGACCTCGGCTGGCGTTATGAGGTTCCCATCTGGCACGCGATAAGAAGGACGGTGGAGTGGTACGCGGGGAGCTTAGAATGAGAGCTAGAGATCTTGCAGTCATCATTGCAAATATAAGCACAATAGCAACCGCTTTTGGACAAATAGCAATGTCCCCGCGTACAATTGATGGTAAGGACGTCGTCATGCTCGCTGCAGAAGACGTTATGAATTCATCCAAGCGGCTCGCTGAATATTGCAACCAGCTGGGAGAACTTATCCCGAATGTCGAGATCAGGGTTAGGGGTGGCAACGATGCAAGTCATCGTAATGACAAGCGATAACTACTATCATTGTCTGACTCCCTTTATGCACCTCTGGCATAAGTTTTTCACAAACTACGTGTCTGATGAACTATTTGAACGTGAACCTTTTTTCTTTGACCTTGTCTTCTGCGGCTTTTCCGAACCTGACGTGGACCTGAACCAATTTGATGATTGGCGGTTCCACTCCATTGGTGCCTACTCCGACTACCCTGCTGACAAATGGTCCGACGCTCTCCTCAAAGTCCTTGACGACGTCGCTGAGGACCGCTTTATCCTAATGCTTGAAGACTACTGGCTTACCCGTCCTGTTGATGTCCGCGGTGTAAAATACCTCTACGACTACGCCGGTCAGTTCACAAACGTACTTAAGATTGACCTCGCCTTCGACCGCCTCTACATCCACGCCGGCAGCTGCTTCCTCTACGGTATGAACAACTATGGCTATGTCGGTCATATAGATCTCATCCAGTCACCTCCCGGCACGCCCTACCAATTCTCCCTCTGGGGTGGCATCTGGCGTCGTGACGTAATGAAGAAATACGTGATACTGGGTGAGTCCGCACAGCAGTTAGAAATGGAGGGGACTACGCGAGTGAAGGATGATGTGTTGGTACTGGGTACGCGGCAGGCGCCACTCGTTCACGGCAATGTCTATCGGTCTGGTCGTGGTAGCGTGCCGGCGTATGAAGAAGGCGGATGGAAGATACCCGACTGTGAGCTTGAGTATATGAGAGAGCAAGGGTGGATAGAATGACAGAGAATCTGTTGAAGAACCCATCATTTGAGAACGGCTGGACCGACGATGGCAACCGCCAAATCCCTACTGACTGGGACTTCTGGTATGCACCTTCCGACTTCCCCAACTGGGTAGATCCCTCCGACGGTGCCAAGTTCAGCGTGCCAGAGATGCGACACCTGACCCGCGCTGACATCCCTAGACGCGAACGCGATGCATTCTTCTTTGATGACAGTGAACACACACTAAAGATATTTGCACCTAAATGGCGTACAGCTTATTTTTCACTTACCCAGGAGGTTGCTGTTGTTGAAGATCGCACTTATCACTTTGCAATCCGTCTAAATCCCGATATTGTGGACCATTATGAGAATGGCAAGAAAGTACCTGCTTCTGACCCACAGTCTGGTCAAATGTGTTTTGTTGTAGCATCAGCACGTGAATGGTTCTCAATGGAGCCATTTCTTGTTTCACAACCCTTTGTTTACGTATTCACAGCAAAAACTTCTGGAAATCTTACTCTTGGTGCTGAATGGGTATTTCCGCATCCGCTCACAGGTGGCAGTGCGATATTTACTGACGCTTGGGAGCTAACTGTCGTAGAAGAGCCAGAACCCGAACCTGAGCCCTGCCATGGCGCGCCACGTGAGCAATACGAGCGTACCTACCACGTTCTACCACCTGATGCAACGCTGGAGCAGGCGAGTAGTGTATTCAAACGTGCGGGCTTTAATAAAAAGCGCACGGTTGGCTACTCCTACGACGACGCAGGCGTGGGCGACCTTGACGACCGAACTGCTGTGCTGTGGGGGATTCCCGACGTTGCCCGCGCTGAGTATTCTGACTGGTATGACAAGTGGTATCCTGGTGTAGAGGTTAAGTTCTTTGAATTGCCGGGGGAGGGGCTACCGGAACCGCCAAAACTACCACCGTCAAATACTACCAAGGTAGGCTTTCATTTGCAGCGACCATTTAATGGTTGTCTGGACCTGATCAAGCGCTGCGCTGATGCTGGCAAGCCAATGGCGTGGGTTAAGGTAGTGCAGGAACACCTTGAGATAATTGAGCAAATCAAGGCAGTATCGCTAGATACAAAGTGCTTGTTCCGCTACATCCCCCGCGAGTCACCCGCCTATTTTATACACGCTCCCGACTATTGGCAGGCTCTCAACCAGTCGACATTTGCATCAATGTTCGACCGCGCTGTTGAACTGGGCTACGATGCAGTAGAGACGCCCGTCAATGAGATCATCGGCACGCATAACCCAGACATCGTGATGCAGAATGTCTCATTCGATTCGGCCTATTGTTACTGGTGCCGTGACAGGTCGGGGGACCAGGTGGCTCCCGCTATCCTTACCCCAGGTGGCGGCAATCCCGACCACGGCTATGAGACATCTCTGCTCATTCCCGCAGCTAAAGCGGTGCTTGAGACTGATGGCATCCTTGTGCCACACACCTATTTTCCAGTATGGCCCGAACCTGGTGTGTCAGAAGAATGGATGAACTCGGGACAGGTGCAGTATGACTATCATCTGCGCCCTGTTCTATCCTGGCTGCCCACATTCGCCGATGCGGGAATTGATGTGTCAAAACTGCGACTGGTATTTGGTGAGTGTGGCGCGGTTGGTGCGCATAAAAATGCTGTTGGCCTCCCAGGTGGATATAAAGATGCTGGTGCGGGCTGGCGGCGTTACGATGCGCTAAATGGCGACCTAGCACGGTATGTGGACCTGTTAGCATCCTACGAGGCACTGTGCCAGCTTTACCCGCAAATTGAAGGCTGGGTGATATTCACGCAAGGCCACGTTGGCTGGGAGCATTTTCAATTCAACGAGGAGTTTAGCCCACTGTTTGACGTGTTGCTGGGGTGAGATATTATGCCAGAGGACGGAATAAGAGTTGTGTTCGCAATGTGGGGGCAGGAATGCTACACGTATTTCTATGGTGATCTTGGTGAGGCTGATGCTTTGGACTGGTTTCGCAAAATGTATGACAAGGGATGGTTGAACCCGATTATGATAGAGACAGTAGGCACATTCGTTGTGCTTTATGATAAAGAAGAGATTCTTGAGAAGATTGGAGGCTAGGTCGTGAGACGCATTGGCGTTGGAGACTGGCAGCCCAGCGAAAGGGAGAGACAATATGTCAATCAGGTACTTGACTCCTGTCGGATTTCATACGGTCCCTTCTCTAGGAAGTTGGAAGCTAAATTTTCTGGGATGCATGGTTGTGAATTCGGAGTTCTTAGTAATAGCGGAACCTCATCTTTGCAAGTAGCGCTCCAGGCATTAAAGGAGTTACACGGATGGGATGATGGTGGTGAGGTAATTGTTCCCAGCGTTACGTTTTGCGCAACTGTCAACATTGTCCTTCACAATAGAATGAAGCCAGTCTTGGTTGACGTAGAATCCGATTATTACGGCGTTGACGTGAGCGCGCTGGAGAATGCCATTACTCCTAATACCCGTGCTATTATTCCAGTACATTTGTTTGGTCAGTCGTGTGATATGTCAACTATTCTAAGTGGGTTTGTTTTAGAGCGCAGAAAGGATATAAGGATCATAGAGGATTCTTGTGAGTGTGTCTGTGGTATACACTACAACAAGCCGGTGGGTTCTTGGGGTGACATTGGCGTTTTTAGTTTTTATGTGGCTCATATTATAACGTCAGGCGTTGGCGGTATTGCTACAACCAACAATCCTGACTACGCTGCCAAGATGCGCTCACTGGTCAATCATGGGCGCGACGGCATTTACATTGACATCGATGATGACTGTGGGCTAGAAGGAGAAGCACTTAGAGAAGTTGTTTCCCGCCGTTTCAACTTTGAATCTATTGGACACTCATTCCGTGTCACAGAGCTGGAGGCATCACTGGCACTAGCACAACTAGAGACATGGCAGGATAACATAGAGAAGCGGCAGGCGAATGCTGAATATCTAGGTCTTGGTCTTGAATGTCTTGAGGATAAATTGCAACTACCTAAAGAGAGATTCCATACCAGTCACAGTTATATGATGTTTCCCATTGTGCTGCTGGAAGGCTCCAAGTGGGATCTGATTAACTACCTCGAAGAACGTGGTATTGAAACGAGGGAACTGCTACGGCTTACTGACCAGCCTTGCTACAAAGGGTTATGGAACCCAGATGACTACCCGGTGGCAAAGTGGCTGAATGAACGAGGATATTACGTTGGCGTTCATCCAGGTCTGACCACTGACGACCTTGACTATATCATTGACACACACAAGGATTACTTTAATGAACGCTGACAAATTGAAAGTGGATTCGCTAAATAAGGATTTCACATTGGAAGTAACTGTGCGAATTACACGTCAGATACGGCTGCGTATGTGGGTGGCGGTAAGGCTTATATCTCTGGCGGCATGGGTGCTAGGATGCGATATTGATATTGAGGTGAATGATGAACGCTGACAAGATGGAAGTGGGACGGGAGCTTGACGCGCTGGTATGGCTGGCGTTTAACGGCAAGGCTGGCGAGATAACCAATCAAGGCATTTTGAATTGCCGATACGTTGACGGTGATGTACAGCCGCATGCTGGTTATCCAACAGGCCATATCTCTCCGCCCAATTATTCCACCGACGTTATAGCGGCATGTGAAATGGAGGAAATGATTGAACAACGTGGCTTTAATCTTCGATATGTACAAGCGCTTATGGCTGTATTTCTTTTTGATGGATTGGAGCCTGAATGCGATGAGGAGCTATGGTGGGCGTTTATTGATGCTAGTCCAAGCCAGCGCTGCCGCGCAGCACTAAAGGCTATACAGAAATGAACGCTGATGAACTCAAAGCATCCTTTGCCAACCTCCCACTACTCACCCCAGTCACTCCCTGGGACAAACACCGTGCGTCCCTCCGTAAGCACGTCTCAACCGGCCCTATCACTAAGTTCCTCACCTGGTCTACTATCACTGCCACAATGTTTGTCAGTGAGGCACCTTACGTCGAAAACGAACTCTTGGAGCTAATGACGTATCGGGACTACTGGTCACCAGCACTCACTGAGTCACTCATCGGCAAGCCACCCCGCTTGTCCTACGCACCCTGGACATCCGGCAGTGCTGTGCATCAAGCCTATCACCTCAAACAATGGATGGACAAAACGCACCTCAACGTGCGTGATGCAAATTGGATAGTTGAATTCGGCGGCGGCTACGGCTCAATGGCAAAAATCATCCACCATCTAGGCTTCTCTGGCATCTATACACTCATAGACTTCCCTGAGTTCTTGCTACTGCAGGAATACTACCTATCCTCCCACGGCATTGACGCGGAATACGTCACACCGCAGGCTGCGAGTTATACTTCTGGTGAACCCGATTTATTCATTGCACTGTTCTCCCTCAGTGAGACTAGTACTAGCGAACGCCTTACACTATTGCCAGCGGCAAAGTCTTACCTCTTTGCCTACCAACCGCAATGGGACGATGTGAGCAATTCTGCCTGGTTCTCGGTCCTGTGCAAGATGCGGCAGGATACACATTGGTGGGATTGGCAGGCAAAGCATTTGTCGACGTATCGCTATTTGGTAGGAGTGTAGAATGAGAATTGGGAGAGTGCATATCCCAGTTGGAATTGCTGGTATAATCCTTGGGGTGATTTTCTTTATCTTTGGGGACAGTGATCCATTCTATGTATGGTGGTCTGGATTTAGTATAGGATTCGGAGTAATCCAGACAATAGTAATGCTACGTCTATGGACGTTGGAATAACTAACCAAATGCAGGCAATAGGATGAACGCAGAGCAATTCAGAACCGCAATGCAGGCACTACCTGAGCCACCCGCGGACTCAGGACCGCCACTTTGGGACTACTGGCGGTGGGAGCTGTGGAAGCGTGTAACGTCAGGCTGTGATCCATACGCCTTCCCAACCTGGCCTCCCATCTACCACACAATGCTCGTTAACCATTGGAAAGAATATGTCAAAGTAGAATTTGACTACCTATCACACGATCTGCAACGATGGGGGTCTGCTATCCTTGCCACTGGTCCAGAGAGACCCAAGGACTATTTCCTAGACTCTCTATACAGTCGTAATTTCATCCATCAGGCGTATCACATTAGTCAATGGGAGAACGCCACTGGACACCGAATTGAGGACTGCCGGACCATCCTCGAATTCGGTGGCGGGTATGGCGCAATGGCAGTGGTTGCACGTCGGTTAGGGTTCAACGGCAGATACACAATCCTCGACTCACCCGAATTCAGCCTGCTACAGCAATTCTACCTTGCAAACGCTAGTGTTGGCAATGTCTCGTTCAATGAACCTGATACAGGCGAGGTTGATTTAACAATTGCTTGTTACTCGTTGAGTGAGGTTGACCTGGAATACAGAACTGAGTTTCTGGAGCGTCAACGGTCTGCTAGCTATTTGTTGTTGTACTCTGACCGGTTCGTCGACTATGACAACGTGGCATACTTTCAACGAGATATGCCGCTACTTGACAGTGGTCAGTGGACGCATACACCAGTTGACCATCTACCGCCTGCAAGTTGGTACACATTCGGATGCTAACCATTAACCTCTTTGACGCTAACTTTAGACAGTCAGTCTGCAGCGTGGCGCACCAGACGCCAGAACACATCTGCTACGTTCGTAGTAGAGCTTTTTGGAATGGCATTACACTCTTTACGGACGGCCATTTGTTCGATGGTACAGTTAACCGTGTGAATTCCCCCGTCAAGGTAGGCTGGCTACGCGAGCCACGCTGTTTGTGGCCACAGCACTATGAACAGGCACCCGCGGTCGTGGACAAATTTGACTTCATCTTGACGTATTGCAAGCACCTGCTAAAATTGCCAGGGTTCAAGTTCGCTCCCTATGGCGGTATTTGGATTGACCGCCAGCACTGGGGGATGAAAGACAAAACAAAGTTGGTCAGTATGCTCTACGGCAGCAAGCTCAGTACGGACGGACACAAGCTGCGCCATAGCATAGCAAGTGCCATCGGGGATGATTTTGGCATCGACTACTACGGTCACCGTGGACAAGCTACTGCCTATGGACCTGAAACAAAGTTGTTGGTTCTGGGTGACCACATGTTCTCCATTGTCGGTGAGACGTGCAGAGAGAATAACCTATTCACCGAGATACTACTAGACTGCTTTGCTGTCGGGACCATTCCCATCTTTTGGGGTGCGCCGAACATCGGAACCTACTTTAACATAAATGGGATGCTGGTGTTTGAGACAGTATCGGAATTGTTGCTCATTCTTAATAGGCTATCAACAAACCTCTACCGCACCATGTTAGCAGCGGCAAGAGTGAACCTAGCACTTGCCAAGCGCTATGCTGTCACCGAGGATTGGATGTACGGGGCTGGTGTCTTTGATGATTAACGTCTTTCAACCAATGGTAGGCTCTGACGAACTCACAGCGGTGCGGCAGGTGTTTGGGTCCGACTGGCTTGGACGTGGCATACAATGTGGTCTCTTTGAGCTTGAATTCGGCAAGCACGTAGGAGTGAAGGCTGGTGAGATCCTGCTATTCAACTGCTGTACCTCTGCGCTATACGTGGGTCTGAGAGCCATTGGGATAAAACCCGGTGACGAGGTCATTATTCCTACAATTCACTTCGTTGCTGCAATGAGTGCTGTCTTGGAACTAGGTGCCGTTCCCGTTCTTGCTGATGTCGACCGCTATACACTTAACATCATACCAAAAGAGATTGGACGATTGAGAACTTGCAAAACCGCTGCTGTGATCTTGCTTCACTATGGTGGCCACCCTTGTGATATGGGAGCTGTGTGGGGTGTCTGTGGTAACAGCGTTATCATCGTGGAGGATGCTGCTGGCGCTGTGGCGTCAAGGTACTGTAATGAACCGTGTGGGACGCTAGGCGACATGGGAGTCTGGTCGTTCGACGCTATGAAGACGATGACAATGGGTGATGGAGGTGCGTTGTGGTTAAAGGATGCCGAACAACATAACCGTGCAAGGGTATTGAGGTATCTTGGGCTAGGACAAGCGTCTGGACTAGATACCTTAAAGGATGGTCAGTCACGTTGGTGGGAGTACAGTGTGTCAGAACCTTCAGGTCGCTTTATATCTAATGACATCCTAGCTGCAATTGGCAGAGTTCAGATTGGCAAGCTTCCTCAGTTTGTCGAGCGACGGAAGCAAATATGGCAGGTATACCAGCAGCAGTTATTTGACTTACCCATCCGTCTACCTCCTGACCCGCTGTCATGGTGTGAATCCACCTACTATCTCTACTGGATTCAGACGGAAGAACGCGATGACCTGGCAGTACATCTGGCAAAGGCGGGTATATATACCACGTTCCGCTATTACCCACTTAACCATGCCTTTGGTATCACCGGTGACTTCCCTAACGCGGACCATGTGGCAGAGACGACGCTTAATTTACCCATTCATCCGTCGTTAACAGATGACGACATCGACCACATTTGCCAGTCTGTGCGGGACTTCTTCAGACGATGACGAGAGTGAGAGGCAGCTAACAGTGGTAGCAGAATGGGAGGGCTACGGTATAAAACCAACAGCTGAAACACTCAAGCCGCTGCCGCCGGCACCAGACGATCCACCAGGCGCTGGCGTTGCGGTCCTGATACTATGTGCCGGCTTGCTCAATGACTGGGAGGGAGATGAACCAAAGCAGCTCAGGAAGATTGGCAATGAAACAGTTCTCAGTCGTATCGTTCGCCAAGTGCAAGAGAGGGGACACGAACCCATCATCGTCACTTGGCGGGAGGACATTGAAGTAGCCACGTCAGGCTTGGCGCATTACGACCCAACGTATTGCAGGACCATTGCAGAGACTTGGCTCTATACCAGGGAGCTCTGGCGGGAGCAGACTGCCATTTTACTTGGCGACGTCATTCATGGCAAAGAGACAATACAAGGAATACTGAACCATCGTGGCACGATGAAGATGGTAGGCAACGCGGCGGAGATATTCGCATTCACATTCCTAGCAGACGAACATGACAAGGTGGCGCGGGTGCTATACGAAACTGACCGAGATACGCAGAAGGGGTCTCCCTGGGAGATCTATCGTCACTTTTGCGGTGCGCCCTACGACCAAGGATTCAAAGAAGCACAGGTATTCCAATGGGTATGGGACCGTACCTGTGACATCGACACGCCGAGTGAATGGCAGGGCGTACTCAGGATCTATGATGAAGTCTGGAAAGGTAGTTAATGAAGGCACAGCTGAGGGCGCACGCACACATCATGGGAAAGTTCCTTGATACTGTGAAGCGACCACAGATATACTTTGAAATGCGCTATACCTACCTTGATTGTCGTGGAACGCTGGAGATTCACGAAAAGTCACACTGGGGCTTTGGTGTTACTGTACTAACCCTCTCACACGATATTAGCAGAGGCGTAGCGGGATTTATGGACGAACTTGTTGACCGTCCGGTAATAGTCAAAAAGGGTGCCTGGATCGCATCTGGGGCTCTATTGTATAATTGCATCATAGGTGAGGGTGCAGTAGTAGCTATCGGGTCGGTCGTTAGAAGTTGTGAGGTTGCACCAGGAACGATGGTGGCAGGGAATCCAGCGGAGGTCGTGGCAAGGTGGGATGATGAAGCTGGCTGGGTTTACGACCAACCGAAGTGGAGGGTGCTAAATTGACGGAATGGGACTGGGAAGCCAGGTCACAGGAGTTCTGGCAGGACTATCAGGATAGTGACAAGGACAATGTGCGTAAGTTGGACGCCGTGTCGTGGGAGTTCAAGGACCGCGTCTTATCCGTTCAGGACGTGGCAGGATTGAATCCGCTGCATCCTAATATACGCCTACTCCTTGAAACAATCAGGCAATTAGTTCCTGCAAGCGTCGCTGACTTTGGCTATGGGTTTGGCGACATTCTTTACAATGTAGGACTGTTGTTACCGGATGCAGAACTCTATGGGTATGACATAGCAGCACACAAGATGGAATGTGTGCGAGAGCGCTCGCCATCGCTGGCAGACCGAGCGGTATTGCAACAACGTGACATTGCGCTACCAGGAGAGTTTACCGAGGTGGAGTTAACCTATACCAGTGTTGTCATTATGCACATTCTAGGTGAGAGGCGTCTAGTAGCATTGCGGAATGTATTTGAGGCAGCATCCGACCACGTCGTTCTGATGGAGAACTGGCGCACTCATTCCTTTATGGAGGATATTAAGGGATTGCATAGTGACTGTGCCTTGTTCGGTTGGCCTGAGCTACATTTCTACTATCGCTACTCTGTGGAGTTCGCCAGACCGCACCTGATGATAGTAAGTAAATATAGTAACCTACCCTACGAACGCCTATACGACTACGATGCTACAATGTGTCAACCACTCGCCAAAGCAACGAAGGAGAAGCGTCCGTGACAATAGCAGGAATAGTAGCAGCGTTAGTGCTAATTCTCGGAGTCCCAGTCCGGTTCAAGTACGTCTGGCAAGGTACCAAAATCCGCCGCCGGCAGTCAGCACGCGACATATCAAGAAAGTTCTATCTCACAAGCTGGGTGATCTACGTGCTACAGGTAGCGCATAATACATTCCAGCGTGACTGGGTGGACGTGATATTCTGGGGAGTCGGCACGTTCACGGTGGCGTTTGCAATCTACTGCTGCTACCACTGGTGGCATGAGGAGATGTCGTTCCCGAGGTGGGTGGTGGATAGCTTCAGGAGTGAGGAAGGGGGTGGCCTGTGGCGATGATGGAGGGATTAAATGACATCATTCTCATTTTGGGTCCAGTCGGCTACACCTTCCACGCGGGGGATCTGTTCCACATTGGTCAGTTGCACCAACTACAGAAGTCACGGGAATACTGTGACTATCTTATTGTGGGACTATTAACCGATCAGGCTATAGCATCCTACAAGCGCATCCCGGTAATTCCTTACCCCTGGCGTGCGGAGTTGTATGAAGCGCTGGACTGTGTGGATGAAGTCGTCCCGCAAGACTCCCGTGATCCGACGGATAACCTAAAGAACCTCAACCCCGACATCCTCTTCCACGGTGACGACTGGGGCGAGATCCCAGGTCGTGAGTGGATGGAAGCAAACGGTAAGAAGGTGATTGAGACACCGTACTTTCACGGTATCTCAACGTCGTCTATTATTGAGCGGTGTCAGAGGTATGCTGATGAATGATGATACTCAAGCATCCATTCTTGTGCTCGGCTACCCCAAGTCCGGCACGACCTGGCTGTCCCGCCTCCTCGGCGATGCTTTGGATTCCCCCGTCGGTGGGCTTGACTCCGACGGGGACCACCTCTGCATTGCCACAGAAGGTCAAGACCGACCAGGACCCTACCACATCCGTCAGGGTCACTCGGTTCCTGAGGACGCGCCAGAGGGGAAAAAGGTTATCATGCTCCGCGACCCCCGGGACGTCGCTGTCAGCGTTCGGTCCCACTGGAAGATGGAGGGACTGTCAAAGGCTGTAGAGTGTATGCTTGACGAATCCTGGGGGCGTTGTTCCTGGGTATCCTGGGTCCGAGCGTGGCAGGAGGTCCCTGTAGCGGCGATCACTAGCTATGAGGTTCTTCATCAATGGACGAAGGATGAGCTATGGAGAATCATAGATGTGCTGGGGGTCATCCCTGCCGCCGACTGGTACGGGGCGGTAGAAAGGCAGTCGTTTGAGGTTCGCCGCGCTTGGACGGAAGAGCATGGGGGCGACCTCAATTATGGCAAGGCTTCCCAGCTTCGGTTTCTCCGAAGGGGGATCATCGGCGACTGGCAGAACCACGTCTGGGGAGAAGCCTATGCGGTTGCGATGAGAGAATGGGGACCGTTGATGGAGGAGCTTGGGTATGATTGACACTCTCTAGTAACATGATATAATATCACGGGCTAAATAAAGATATGGGAGTCCGTGACAATGCCAGCGGTGAAGTTGTGTGTTGATTGTAGTAAGGTTAAGGAGCATTACGCACACGGAAAATGTAGACCGTGCTACAGCAAATGGTATGCCTCTCAGCCTGGGCAAAGAGAGAAGCTTACTGCCATAATGCAGCGATGCAGAGAAAAGAAACCAGAAGTATATCAAGCCATAGAAGATCGAAGGAATAAAACTGAGAAGCGTAAAAAGTGGAAGGAAAAGTATCAAAAGGAATACTACCAAAGAAATGCTGAGAAATTGCGTGCTGGTGCTTGTCAGTGGAGGAAAGATAACCCAGAACATTTTAAGGAACTTTGGCAGGCTGCGTATGCTAGGAGAAAAAGCGCCGATGGGCATATTACTAAGAAACAGTGGCGTGAATTGGTAGAATTCTATTGTCCAGATGGAAAATGTCTTGCCTGTGGTCAGCATTTTTGCAAAGATATTACCAATAGGTGGTTGACAATGGATCATGTAACTCCTTTGAGCATTGGCGGTACACATTGGCCTGAGAATATACAACCGCTGTGCTACTCTTGCAATTGCTCCAAGAGTGATCATTCTAATGCTGATTATCGACCTGACGGCGGTGCTTTCACTAGGAGACTAATGCAAAAATGAAAGTTTTAATGTTGCCACAACCCAACCCGGCAAAACCTGGCACCAGTGGAATCGCGCGTGTAGTGGAAGCATACTGTAAATATCTGCCTGATTATGGCATTGATTTGATTCACCCTGACGGTGGTGATTATGATCTTCTGGCTCTTCATGTCAGTGACAATCATGGTCTAACTGATGAACGCCCGATGGTGCATCATGTTCATGGCCTACATTGGACTGCAGACTACAACTGTCGCACTTGGCAACATTCAGTCAACCGTGACGTCATTGACGCCATACGTCACGCGACCGCTGTCACGGTCCCCAGCGCCTGGGTCGCCGAGTCATTCCAGCGCGACATGCGGTTCACCCCCCACGTCATCCCGCACGGTATCGACTGGCAGGACTGGCAAGATAGCGACGCGCAACGTGGTGACTACATCCTGTGGAACAAAAACCGCAATCAGGATATTTGCGACCCGACGCCAGTATTGCAACTTGCACACGCGCATCCCAAAGAGCACTTTGTGACTACCTTTATCCCTGATGACACTCCTGCTCCTACCAATACTAACGTCATCGGCGTCATTCCTTACGATCAAATGAAGCGCCTAGTCCAGAGTGCCCTTGTCTACCTCAGCACGACCAAGGAAACCTTTGCGATAGGAGTGCTAGAGGCGATGGCAAGTGGTGTGCCAGTATTGGGTTACGCGCACGGTGGAAATGTCAATCTCATTCAGCACGGTGTCAATGGCTATCTGGCACAACCTGGCGACGCGGAGGATCTAGTAGAGGGACTAGCCTATTGTCTGGCGCACCGTGACACGCTGGGTGCAAATGGCAGAGAACTAGCCAAAGAGTGGACCTGGGAACACGCCTGTGAAATGGTAGCACAAGTCTACCAAGACGCAGTCGCTCCTCAGCCTGCAACTGTTGGTATCGTTATTCCTGCTTATAATAAGACGGAGGAGCAAATTGCAAGAGCAATTAGTGGCGCAGCACGTCAGAGTTGGTTTGAGAATGGTCAATCAATGGGAAGAGGCGAAATCATCGTTGTTGATGATGGGAGTGAGCCAGAGTCAGCTAGAGGGTGCATTGACGCTGTGTCACAAGTTAGCTCTGCATTCCCCGACATCTCTATTCGATTGGTTGGACAGTCTAATAGCGGTGTCGCGATTGCACGGAATAGAGGTATCGCTGAATTATCATCAAAGTATATTTGCTGCATTGACGCCGACGACGCCATCGAACCAGAATTCATAGAAGTCTGCATCAAGGCACTAGAAGCTGACCGCAGTCTCGGCATTGCCTACACCGGCCTACACTACATAGCGCCAGACGGCAAAGAAGGCATCTCTGAATGGCCAGGAGAGTGGGACTTTGACGAACACCTGCGGCGCAAGAACCAAGTCCCGACTTGCTGCGTCTTCCGTCGTGAGATGTGGGAGCGGCTGGGTGGATACCGCCAACGGTACGCACCGACGGGCTGCGGGGAGGAAGATGCGGAGTTCTTCCTGCGAGCCGGCGCCTATGGATGGAAGGCTGAGAAGGTCACTGACGAAGGACTATTTGTCTACTCTTGGCAGAGCGGCATTGTATCAGGCAACCGCCAGCACGCTGTCACTGACTGGACTGGGTGGCACCCGTGGGTGAATGATCGCCAGCATCCTTTTGCCAGCTATGCCACTCCGAGGAATGGATTTTCACATCCTGTTAGGTATTATGATGAGCCGTCTATCTCTGTCATCATTCCAGTGGGACCAAGTCATTGGGGTGTTGTTATCAATGCACTTGATAGCTTAGAAGCACAGACGTTCCGCAAGTGGGAAGTCATCGTTGTCGATGATACTGATAATCCTAGTGGTGACTTACCTCCCATGTTGCAAGCATATCCTTACACCAAATACTTAAAAACAAACGGAGAAGAAGGTGCTGGGTTTGCCCGCAACCGTGGTGCGGAGATTGCTCGCGCTCCATTCCTACTCTTCCTTGACGCGGACGACTGGCTATACCCTGAATGCCTTGAACGAATGGCTGCCGCGTGGAACGAGCACCAACAGATAGTCTACACTGACTATGTAGGCAAAGCTATTGTATCCCTTGACGACCTTGCTGACGACCTGCAGGAGCGTGTCTACAGTTACAACGAGGATACTGGCGAGGCGGTCATCGGCTACCGCGCGTTCGACTACGACTGCGAACTGGCACAGTCCCAACCCCACGGCGAACGTCCCTACATCTGGGCCAACGTCACCGCACTCATCCCGCGCGCTTGGCATAATGCCATCGATGGCTTTGACGAATCACTACCATCCTGGGAGGACGTTGACTACCACTGGCGCCTCGCCAAGGCCGGCTATTGCTACCACCGCATTGAAAAGGAACTCCTTGTCTACAACTTCCACTATGGCCATCGGCGCGAACGTGGTAGACAAGAATATCAAAATCTGTTAGACTATCTAAGAGACAAGCACGGAAGGATTGAAGCAATGCCTTGTAGTGGATGTGGGAGAGGACGAACAAAAGTGCAACGACAAACAACAGTGAGTGGTAGTCAGCAGGCACGGTCAGCCGCTAATGCTATCGACGATGCTGACTTTGTGATGGCGCGGTATCTGAGTCCCAACCGTGGCAAGCACCAAGTCACTGGTCAAGCAATGTTCAGTCAGCCTATTCCTGGCTGGCGGATGATCCGACGCAGTCCTGAGGCGTGGTCAATAGACTATGGCTATCGCGGTGGCGGTGCGAAGTTCCTAGTTCATCGTGATGATGTGGAAACGCAGCCAGGGTTGTTTGTGCCGGTTGAGACACAGAAGATTATGAATGTGCCGGAGGAAGCAAAGGTTATTGAGCCGCCGAGGGCATTGTCAGAGGAGGTTGAGGAGGTTCGCGTAGTAGAGGATGTACAACCTAACGCAGCGGGGGTCGTTGATAGTATCCTGTCAGCACCGACTGACCAGCCGCGTGCGTTTGACCTCCAGACGTTGCCGGGGGTTAACTCTGCTATTGCTAACCTATTGGTTGCAGATGGCATTGATAGTAGAGAGAAACTGTTGGAGTTGGGATCGGATGGATTACAAGACTATCGCGGTGTAGGGAAGGTCAAGGCACAGAGAATTATTGACGCAATTGGAGGGATGGAATAATGGCTAGTGTAGTCCTGGAAACCAGACCGTCGGATTACTTTGAATGGCTTGAGGAAATGCCTGATGAAGCAATAAAGAATGTCTATGCTTTGGCAATTATTGAGGCACTCCCCTTCCCTGGTGAGCGCCATCCTGAAGGTACACCATTCAGTGTGGTTTGTGCTCACCAGTATATAACGGAGCAAGGCGAGCGATCTGGTGAGTATCTATGGGGATGGGTTCATCTTGGACCAGATACAAAAAAAGAATTAGGGGATGCTCTTGAGAATGGTGGTGCAGAAATTGGCAAGTGGTATTATTTGCGAATTTCATCCAGGGACAAAGTTGACAATGGTTGACTACCTCATTCTAGCCCTCGCCACTTGGCGCGTTTCTAGCCTGCTAGCAAACGAGGACGGACCATACAATGTCTTTGGGCGACTGCGTAACTATGCCGGTGTCTATTACGATGACCATAGTAATGCGCAAGGCAAGAATGAGTTGGCAAGAATGCTTATCTGTGTCTGGTGCAGTTCCACTTGGATAGGTTTGGTGCTGGCAGCAGGATATTGGTTGCTTGGCGATTCTATCGTGTGGCTTTCTCTACCACTTGCATTATCGACTATCGCAATTCTAATTGATGAATGGATGGCATAGGGACCTTATGAAACGTGAGGTGTTTGTTGCAGAAACAGGGGTTAATAAACCATGAAAGCACACTGGTCATATCTAAAGTACGTGGTCAGACATAAGTGGTTTGTGTTTCTGGAATGTTGCAAGCTGGGCATTCTATTACTTGGCATAATTCACGACTGGTCAAAGTTCTTGCCATCTGAGTGGTTTCCATATGTTCGCAGCTTTTACAATCCAGATGGAACATCGCGCCACGTCAGGGACGGAACGGGATATTATGACCCGCATAGCATTGGCGAAAAGTTTGACTGTGCTTGGTTACATCATCAACATTGGAATAAACATCACTGGCAACATTGGACTTTAGTTCAGGATGAAGATGAGGACAGACTGCTACCAATGCCAAGCAAATATCGGCGCGAAATGCTAGCTGATTGGCATGGAGCTGGTCGGGCTATTACGGGTAAGGAAAATACCTGTGCTTGGTATGAGGAGAACAAAGGTAAGATCCAACTACATCCCGAAACCCTGGTATGGATTGAGAATCAGCTAGAGGCAAAGACTTAAGGAATGTGAAAAGGGATGCACCAAGGGATGATTCTAGGCTAAAAAAGGCTATAGACTAAATGGTGAAAGTTTGTTATACTAGGATGGATTGTAACAACGTTCTTGGCAAGGTGCAATGGAGGTAATGTAATGGCACGCGCCAGTACACCGACGCTGTTATCACTAGATCGCTTTGCAGCCATTCTTGGAATTAACCCGGCCCACTTTAATCAGGCGGCGGGCGAAACTACGTTTCCCATAGGGTCTACCTGCTCAGATGTATGGCCACAGTTTTCTTGGCAGGCTTCTAATCAGGTAAGTCGGGAACAGCTCGCTCGCGCTATCCGTGACGCTGAACAAGACATTGCCAGGTCATTAGGCTACTATCCCGCACCGTACTGGGTCTACCAAGAGGTGCATAAATTTCCACGTCACCACCGACCAGATGTATATCAACACTCTGGCTTGAACGTGCGTGGTGCTCGCAAGTCTGTCAGGGCAAAATTCGGTAAGTTTATCCAAGCTGGTCAGCGTCTAGTTGCTGAACTAACCAATAGTCCCGCCACAACTGTGGGTCTCACATTGGTCTATGATCTGGGTGCGCTGACTGCGACTATCACCATTGATACCACGCTCACAGACGTATGTGAAGTCAAGGCATTTTTTGCCAATTACGGTGGCGCGCCAGAATGGGAGATCCGACCCGCGAAGTCTAAGTCTATTGCCGCTGGTGTGCTGACAATGGTATTTGATGCTTGGCTGTTGATTGACCCGACTCTATGGGAGGCATATCCAACTCCAGCAGGATTTAGTGCCATTGATTTGGCAGTCGTTGATAACTACGTTACATCAGTTGAACTTTACCGTGAGACCAACGATTTCACACAGCCATCCGCTACGTTCTACTGGGAGCCATCACCTGCAAGCCTCAGCGCAGTCTCTACCTGTACTAGCTGCGGTGGGATCGGTTGCGTCGCGTGTTCTCTCTCATCTCAGGATGGCTGCCTACATGTGCGCAATACTGAATCAGGCATCGTCGTACCTGTTCCTGCCACTTATGACGCTGACGAGGCCACTTGGACGCAAGACGCCTATAGCGTCTGCCGTGACCCGGACCAGGTAAAAATAAGCTACTACGCTGGTGAGTATGATAACCGCTGGCTAGGTGACGAATCCTGCGAGACACTATCCAACTACTGGGCGCACGCCATTGCTTGGCTGGCGACGGCACGGCTTGACCGACCGCCTTGCTCCTGCGCCAACGTCAAAGCAAAGTTTGACAGCTTGCAAGAGGATCTAGGACTTTCTGCTGCTACCTCTCACCAGATAACATTCCAGCAGCTCAATAACCCATTCGGCACGCGCCGCGGTGAGGTGCAAGCCTGGCAGAGGGTTGACCAGATTGCCGGTGTACGATTGTCTGGTGGAGGTGCTATCTAGGCATTGTCTTAACATAACCTAATACATTGCTTGACAAGCTCAGGCTGACAGAGGTTCCCACTCCCTCTCTCAGCCTGTTTTTATTAAGGAATCCTATGAGATTAGTAACTTGGACTGACAACGATGGCTATCACCGCCGCGCATACGTCCGTGAGAGCGACCTTGACGACAAGGCACCTGACCTCGGCGTCCCTGCGGATGTTCCCGACGTATCCCTTATCGACTGGGAGGAGGTTGAAAAAGATTTGCATAATTTGTTATCCGACCGCAATTACATCACCTGGGCTGACGTGCAACTATCCCAAAACGGCATCAGCACTGTCGCCGTGTCAGTCCTCTCACGACGCATTATTCAACTGTACCGCCAGCAAGAGTCTCAATCTTAGGAGGTAACCTATGGCTGACTTTACTCCAGCTACCACCCAACTATCGCGCATCTATCTCATCGAAGGACGTGCGCGCGCGGACCACAAACCTGCCTACCAATCCTGTGCCTTCGCCGGTTCGCCTGACTGGCCGCAGGGTGACGTCACGCCTATTCGCTGCCCGTCACCGGACCAGTTCCGTGCTGTGGAACGCATCGGTCAGACGTTCTCGCCCGCTGATGACGTGTCGAATTCATTAACCGGTCACTACCCGCTGGACGTGCTAAGTACGTTTTTGACCCTGGCACGCCGTCGCTGCCAGCTCGACATCCAGATCAACCTGGGCGATTGCACGGACCCGAGTGACCCCAACGCATTCTCCAAGAAGCAAGTCTACGAACAGGCGTTCATCACGTCCTACGGCAGCACCGACGTCGGCTCATTCGACGAGGACACTCCCATCGACGAGAGCATCGACATCACCGCGTCGGAGATGTATGAGATCGTGTATCTCAACATCGCCACGCGCGGCGCGTCGGTCGTGACCAACCCTGTTGTCGACGTCGTGATCTGTTCCAAGATCGCTTGCGGTGACTGCGGCGACGAAGACGACGGCTGTGAGATCGTCTACGCTGTCACGTTGTCATCGCCCGGTTCGCCTGGTACCGCGTCGGACGTCATCTGGTCAATCGACGGCGGTGCGAACCTTGCCTCGGATGAAATCACGACGCTGACCGAGTCTGAGAACGCCAACGCGATAGCCTGTCTCGGAGCCTACGTCATCGTGGCGTCGAATGACGATGGCGGGATGCACTACAAGACTAAGGCGCTCATCAACGCCGGGACCGCTGCTAACTGGACACGCATCGCCACGGGAATCGTGGTAAGTGGTGAGCCGAATGATGTCTGGTCAACCGGCACTTATGCGTTTGTAGTGGGCGATCTTGGTTACGTCTACGGCACGTCAGACATCACGGCTGGGCTGACCGTGCTCGACGCAGCCAATGCGACAGCGCAGAATCTCCACGCCGTCCACGCACTCAACGACAACTTTGCTGTTGCGGTCGGTGCCACTGGTGACGTGATTTACACTGAGGACCGCACGAACTGGACCGCCGTGACTGATGCTGGCGCTGATACGCTGCAATGTGTCTGGATCATCGACAAGAATACCTGGTGGGTTGGTAACATCCAGGGAGAAGTCTACTACACAGTAGACAAAGGTGTTACCTGGACAGAGATGACTAACATCCCGGTAGCGCTAACAGATGTAAAGGACATCGCGTTCCATAACAGCTCCATCGGCTACATCGCTGGCGACATCACTGGTCCTACCGGTACCATCCTGCGCACCTACGACGGTGGCTACTCCTGGGTAGCACTACCAGAAGGTGCGGGGAACATTCCCGCTGCTGACGAATACACCGCCTTGGCTGCGTGTGAGTACAACGAGAACTACATGGTCGCTGTAGGCTTGGCAGACGACGCCGAAGACGGCATCTACATCACCGCTATCGGCACGTAAGCACCAAACATAATCTAACCTAATGGAGGTCACAAGATGACTGAGAATTCCAACCCTGTTATTGACGTCGCACGGTCAGAGCAAGACACTGACAGCGACGGTATCGTCACGTTCAGTACAGGCGTGCGTGTGAAGCTGCACCCTGTCAAAGCATCACTCATCTCAAAGGTCACTGCCAAGATCAAGGACCCAAGAGTTCCTACTTGGTACAATAAAGCCAAAGGTCGTGACGAACGTAACCCGAACGACCCAGCCTACCTGCGCGACGTCGAGCGTGCTGCGCAAGAACGTGGCAACGCTGCAATGGATGCGATGGCGATGTTCGGTATTGAGTTGGTGGATGGTTTACCAGAAGATACTGACTGGATCACCAAGCTACGCCTTCTCAGTATCACGTTCAACGCTGACGACCCCATTGAATGTGAATTCTATTACAAGATATACGAGGTCATCGGCAACGACGACTGGCCACTGGTGAGCGCCCAGTCCGGCATCTCACAGGAGGACATAGCGCAAGCTGAGAAGTCCTTTCGCAGTGACACGGGGGAGAGTGCCGGTTGAGGACTACCCGGTCCATCCTGACGTCAAAGTCCAGACAGGGATTCGCTACTCGCAATACTATGCTGAGACGGACGCTTGTATCGCGGCAGGGTGCGACCTGTGGCGCTGGCGGCAGGGTGAATACCCCGGCTGGTTCAAGGCAGAGGTGATGGTGTGGTACGCAAAACGGTCGGATATTGCGTTGAACGTTGAGGACGCACGGTATCGTAAACAGAAGAAGTTGAGTAAGACGCGGAGATAGTGTGGCGAATTTTACTCCTGTTGGCGTTGAACTAATTGTCAAAGGTGCTGACAAGTTTAATAGTACTCTTGGCAAGGCGTCAGGTTCCATTGCTGGGTTTGGCAAGACTGCCGTCAAGACTGCCGCCATTGGCGCGGCTGCTATTGGCACGGCTGCCATTGGTATTGGTGCTGCGTCTGTCACTATGGCTGTCTCGTTTGAGTCAGCGTTCGCTGGTGTTATCAAAACCACTGACGGTCTCGTTGATGAGTTTGGCGAACTCACTGATGCTGGCAAGGAGATGCAAAAAGGGTTCCGTGACCTGTCTAAGGAAATACCTGTCACTGTCGAGGAATTACTTGCCATCGGTGAGATTGGTGGTCAGTTAGGTATTGCTAAGGAAGACTTAGTTGACTTTACCAGAACCATCGCCGATATGGGTGAATCGTCTAACCTGTCCACCGAAGAGGCTGCTGTTGGATTTGCTCAACTCGCCAATGTCATGGGTACAGCGAGTGGCGAAATATCGAACATGGGTTCATCCGTCGTCGCACTGGGTAATAATCTTGCTACTAATGAGCGTGACGTTCTCAGCTTCGCACAACGCATTGCTGGCACCGGTGCTGTAGCAGGAGTGACTGAGGCTGATATATTTGGCATCTCAGCTGCGTTTTCATCCGTCGGCATCCAAGCACAGGCAGGTGGTACAGCCGTTTCCAAAGTATTCCTTGACATAAATCAAGCAGTCGTGGAGGGTGGAGAGACGCTGGAAATCTTTGCTGCTACGTCAGGGATTAAAGCAGAGGACTTTGGAGCCGCTTGGGAGGAAGATGCCGGTGCTGTGTTTGGTGAGTTTGTTAAAGGATTGGGTCTAGCTGGTGATGACGCCGGTGCAATACTTGATGCGCTTGGGATAAAAGATTCTCAGGCCATTCGTGCATTCCTGTCACTTGCCCAAGCTGGTGACTTGGTTACAGATGCGATGGATCTGTCTAGTGAGGCATATGCAAAGAACACAGCACTTACTGCAGAGGCAGAGGCGCGCTACCGAACGACTGAGAGCCAGTTCAAGATATTCAAGAATACTATCAAAGACGTCGGTATCACCATTGGTCAGAAGTTGCTCCCTGCGATGAACAAGGTACTCGAATTTGGATTAAAGATTGCAAACGCCGTCGGAGATCTAGCCAAAGTCTTTGGAGAACGCGGCATTAAGGATTTCTTTACCACATTTGAGGACGGCAGTAGTGTCCTCAGCGGCTTTTTTGAGAAATTGGGACTAGGAGAAAAGCCAGCACGTAAGATTGCCGATGTGATTAACACAATAGCACAGGTCTTAATTAAGAATATTCCCAAAGCGATTAAGATAGCGACCAAGTTCTGGAATAAGACATTGCTTCCAGCATTGAAGAACTTTGGCAAATTCATCACACGCACTATCATTCCTGCGGTAAAGCAAATCGTCAGATGGTTCCAAGACAACATCCCAATTGCAATCGGGATACTAAAGGGTGCCATATCGACCCTGGCAGCATTCTGGGAAAGCACCTTGCTTCCAGGGATACAAACTGTCGTCAAATTCGTTCAAGACAACCTCGTTCCTATCCTGAGCGGCATTGCTGTGTTGATCCTCACGATAGTCATTCCTGCCATTGTCGCGTGGGCAGCTGCGAACGTAGCTGCAGCAATAGCAACTCTTGTCGCCTGGGCTCCTATCATTGCTGCCGCTCTCGCCATCGTCGCAGTTGTAGCCGTCCTTGTCAAAGCGTGGCAAAAGGATTGGGGCGGCATACAGACTAAAACAAGGGCGGTGTGGAAAGGTACCATCAAACCCATCTTTGAGAAGATCAAAGAATGGATTGAGAACGTCGTCATTCCCGCTGTCAAGAATCTGGTAGGATGGTTCCAAGACAATATCCCTAAAGCAATGGAGGCGGTCGAAAGATTCTGGAAAGGGACGCTCAAGCCAACACTTGAGGCGATCTGGAAGTTCATTAAAGACAACATTATTCCTATTATCAAGACTGCCTACGACTGGCTCAAAAAGAAAATCCCTGAGGCGTTTGAAGCTGTTAAGTCATTCTGGAGTAATGTCCTCAGGCCAACACTTGACGAAATATGGGCGTTCATCAGAGACAACATTATTCCCATTATTAAAAAGGCTTACAATTGGCTGAAGATAAAAATTCCAGAAGCGTTTGAAGCTGTTAAGTCATTCTGGAACAGCACGCTAAAACCGGCACTTGATGAGCTATGGGCGTTTGTGCGCGATAACGTCATTCCTATCATCGAGGATGCCGTTGACTGGTTAAAGGTTCAAATACCCGAAGCGTTCAAGGTATTTAAACGTCAATGGGAAGAGATACTCAAGCCGGCGTTAGAGGCAATTTGGAAGTTTATTAAGGACCCGCTCATTGTGTGGTTCACGAAGCTATGGTCTTGGATTGCTGAGAAGGTTCCAGAGGCGTTTGAAGTTCTCAAAGCGTGGTGGGCGAGGAATGGAGAGGCAATAATTTCTGGGATCGCTGGCGGGATTGGGATGATAACCCAGGCGCTGAGGGATGTTGTTGAATGGGTAGGGAAAGCAATAGCCGCATTGAAAGAGTTGCTGGGCTTACAAGGCCAAACTGGCGGTTCATCCGGCGGTGGTGGTAGCGGCTTTGACGACGACGATGACGACGATGACGAAACCACAAGCACATCCAGCTTCACCGGCACGTCATTCGTCCCTGCCCCTGCGGCTCCAATGGGTCCGGCGGCGGCATCTTTCGGCAACACACTCAACCTTACCATTAACCCTACCATCAACAGTGAAATGGACATGGTCACCTTCGAGCAACGAGTCAGGCGAGTCGTCACGGACGCGGTGAGCGTATGACAGCAGTATTAAGAATCTCAGACGGCACAACCACCATCAACCTCCTCAACGCCACTGACGGGTTTTCCCTCAACGTTTGGCGTCCTGCCATCGCGCAGTACAAAGGTGGCGGCACGTGGCAGGCGTCACCATTGTCCGACGGGCGCCGGATGGTGACGCGGCAGCACAGTAACGCCGTGGAAGTGTTTGACCTTAAGGTGTCATCCGCTGCTAGCCAGGATGGCATCATTTACGCTACGCAGGAGCTGAGACGACTGCTGGAGAAGGCGGTAAACTATTGGACCGCTGACTGGCAGAGTGATCCGGTGTGGGTAGAAGCGCAGGCTACTTGCGAGACCAACCCGCGCTATGCCACCATTCACTCCTGGTCCACTCCTGACGACGACAACCCGTTCAGCAGTCCGTTCTTGCAGCCTCGTGGTGCAATTATGGACGACTGGTCCCTCGTCATCGAACGAGGACACTGGCAGTCAACTGTACCAGGGACAGGCGACTGTGTTGAAGTTTCAGGACTTGGGATCGGCGCAGGCATCCAATCTTTCTATCCGACCGCCAGCACTGACGACGCTCTCGCTAATACAGGAACTTCTACCATTTCCACAGCAACTACCATTCTTCACTTTGGTTCAAGAAACCCCGGCTCTTGGCACACAGGTATAAGGTTCCGTAATGTAACCGTGGCGAACGGGACTGTTATTAACTCAGCGCTTATTAGACTGACGGCATCTGTCAACCAAAGTGCAACTGTAGTTAATATCATGACCTATGGAGAACAGAACGCAGCACCTGCGGCTTTTACTACCTATGCAAACTTTATGGGTCGTACTAGGACTGCTACAAGCCAGCCATGGTCCAATATCCCTGCTTTTGCTGCTGGCGCGACTTATGATGTCCTTGGCCTCAGGGCTATCGTTCAAGAAATCGTTGACTTGGGAGGCTGGGCTAGTGGCAATGACATGGTTCTTTTCATTGAAGATAATGGAAGTGACGCTGGCAGAAGTAGGAATATGGCATCTTTTGACAATACGGTCTATGATGAAGCAGAGTTAATAATTATTTCTGCAGAAGCGCAAGTCGGGCGTGTGGCCACTTGCGAAAAAGAGGTCTACATAGCTAATAAACATAACAAGGCGCAATTGACACATATTTACGTTGATAACGGTGGAGCTTTTGGCGCTAATCAAGTTGCGTTGGCAGCGTTCAATCTTCTCCCGGCAGCGCCAGCACTCAACGATGCTATATATTTCGGCTCAGACACAACCACTGCGGACTCTGGTCCTTTTTGTTCTCTCGTCTTTGACATCAACGCAGTGCGAACTGGCAGAGTGATATGGGAGTATTGGAATGGTGCTTGGCAGGGTTTTGCCATTGCTGAAATCTGTGACAACACTGGTACAAATGCCGATGGGCGAGAATCCTTCGAGGTGGCTGGGGTTAATTCTATTCATTGGGAACAACAGTCAGACTGGGTTACCACAACGGTCAATGGAGTCACTGGCTATTGGGTGCGATGCCGAGTAACCATCGCAGGAACTACAACTACACAGCAAAATCGACCCGTCTATTCAATCCTCTGGCCTTACGTTGATATTGCGTCTACAGAGGTTGGCGGGGATATTCCTGCCATTGTAGAGATCCAGATAGAGCCAAAGTCTAAAATCACCAATGATGACGTCACTGGCTTAGGACCGGACTTGTATTCTAATAAAGTACTTTTGGGACTGAGGTCTCTCAGTCGAGGAGAAGACTTCTCGCCTTTTATTAACCTACAAGATGAACAAAATCCCAATGGGATTTCTATTACTCTAGGCGTATCTGCCACCAACGTTGTTGATCCCACCACAGCTACTGGCCGGCACACGTTATTCAATCCGGCTGGTGTGGTGGCAATGCAAGAGGAAATCCGTGTTCAATTCACAAGAGATGCCGCGTTGCAATATTATGGCACTTACCGGATGTTGATTCGTGGACGTCAGTTAAACGGAGTGGCTGATTCACTCTACGTTCAAATTGAACACAAAGTCAACACTTACTCTACCCTCAAGTGGTCACCCAAGCGACAATTCGCCACAAATGCGGAGGATTGGCAAGTGCTTGACTTTGGTCAGTGGCAATTGCCAGGATTTACAGATGTTAATGACGGCGAAGGTGTCACGGGGCTAGAATTGGTAATCAACTGCGAATCCACGGTTGGTGGACCTGGAGACTTGGTCTTTTATGAGTTAATCCTCTGGCCAATTGACGAATGGGCAGTTGAAGCACTGGATGTATCCTTGGATGGAGTCCAGGGCTGGGTTGGTGGGGACCGTGATAATGAAGGTGTCTGGCGCTATCTCTCAGTGGACTCTCTCAGGTTCCCACGTCGGGTATTACGTTCGTCTTCTAGAGTCTCGGATGCAGACGTGCGTTCAGTGTGGCGTCCAATCACTAATGGTCCGGCGATCCTGCAAGCTAATGCTGACCAAAGACTGTGGGCATTGTCCCTACGCAATGATGACACTGGGTCACTTGATGAGGATGAATACATCTCCGAGCCCTACGTTGGCGCAACGGTGTTGATTAACCAAGCAAAGCGATACCTGTCAATGCGAGGCGCGCGGTGAGCCACTCGCAGGGTCGAATACCCACGATTGCAACCTACAAACCTACCATTGATGCGTCCGCTGACCCGGTCACCTACGCCCCCGCTGGCGAGTTCATCGACTCACTCACGGACCAGATAAGCACCTACCAGCACACCATTCAGGCATCTGGCGGGTACTGGATGGCCAATTTTGCAATCTCCGGCGACCAGGCTCTAGTCGAGGACTGGCTAGAATCTGGCATCGGTCGTCACGTTAAGGTTTACGACCACGCGCTCAACATAATGTGGGAAGGCTTTGTCAACAGGGTTATCGGGTCGGTTGGGAGCCTGTCTATGGTCCGTGGTCCGTTGTTGGATATAGCCAACCGCACCAACTTGGTCTACTCTACTGTCGACACTAGCACCAATCCACCTACGGTAGGCGTGCGCACACAGGCAGGAATTGCCGAGGATGTAACCTCACAGGGCGCCTATGGTGTTCTCGAAACATACCTCTCATCCGGCGGTGCAACGCCGACTGAAGCGACCGAGGCACGGAATAACTACCTAGCCGAACGCAAGGACCCAAAGACTACCCAGACGGTCGTATTAGGCCGCACTGCGATGCCAGTCATACGCGTTGAATGCCTCGGCTACGTGCATTGGTTCACAAAGTACGTCTACAATCAAACTGCCAACAGCGGCACGGCAGACCTGTCAACCAAGTTACGGAATGTCATCGGCGCTCAACTCAATACCATTATCGACACGTCATACAATGACATCACTACCAATACCATCCCTGTCAAACGTTACGAGAACGACGACAAGACCGCTTGGGATCTACTCAAGTCACTCGTGGCGTTGGGAGACACAGAGGATGACCGATACCTCTTCGGTGTCTACGCGGACCGAATGCCGGTATACGAGGAGGCGCCAACCGACATTGAATACCATCTCCGCCTTGCCGACCCTGAGCAGCGTATCGAATCAGCGACGGGTGAACGGGTGATGCCATGGAATGTGTTACCTGGTAAGTGGTTAATGTTTTCCGACCTGCTCATTGGCAGGGTGCAATCGACCAACCTACGACTTGACCCGCGGGTGATGTTCATAGAATCGGTTAATTACACCATCCCTTGGGGGCTAACGATGCTCGGTGGTGATACGGATAAACTCAGTCAGAAACTAGCAAAGCTAGGACTTGCTGGAATAGGTGGCTGATGGCAATTCAACAACTCAACGCTGAGATGGTCGACCTCCTCCGTGCATACTTTCAAGATCGCAACGAACCCAACTTCGCGTGGAAGTCCTGCATATCATCTGTTCTAGCCTTGCCAGGACTCAGAGCGTTCTACCCGATGAGCGCCGTGGGAGCCGCGGGGGAGGCGCAAGACATCAGCACGCTTGGACAACACATGGCAAGGACGGCTGACCCGGACTTTCGAGTCCAGAATCTCATTCCCTACGCCAATTACAATGGCACAACTGATTATCACTCAGTAGCAGACAACGCCGCACATCGCATTATCGGCACCGAAGCGTACATTGGAGCCTCCTTCCGGGGCCTCACAATGGGTTTGTGGGTAAAAACTAATGATTTGCAAGCGGGTGCAGTTCATCTTTTTGCCAAATATGCCGCAGCCGCTGGTAACAGATCATATTCAATTTTTCATACTGCAGGGACTGTAACGTTCCGCGTTTATGATGCCGCCAACAATCCATTTGATGTTTCCCTTGCCGGATATGCAGCGGATTCCACCTGGCACTTTATTTGGGGGCGCTATGAAACGAGTGGGGACTTGACCGTCGGAATCAACAACGTCACGAATACCAATATAGGCGCTGGTCCTGCGGCGCTGTTCAACTCCACTGCGGATCTCACCATCGGCGCCAGAAGCGGAGGCGTAGTCTTTGCGGCTGCGGACGTTTCAATGGCTTGGCTATGCTGTCAACAACTTTCGGATTCTATCCTGAGTGTTCTTTGGGAGCAACAGCGGTCGATGTTCGGGGTGTAGCACGTTTGGGAATTGATAACCTTACCACCTACACTCAGCCCGCCTATACCGACTATGCAAGAACCCACCAAACCTACAATACCTCCCTGGAGTGGTCTCACGATGCACCCAGTAGACAAGGTGGATGCGCTTGGTATTACGACCCCACAGGTCTGTCATCACGTCCACGTAACACGCCTCCTGGCCACAATAGCCGGATTTGACCGTGTGCCAATCCGTCCAGTACCCAGCCATTGGATTCCAGATTTGTAGCAGGATGATTGCAAGTAAAAAAACCTTCATTGCTCCCTCTCCATTATATGCGAAAGTGTTACGGGCCATTCTTCTTCCACCCCCCATTCTTGCAACCTGTCTCTAATAATTCTTATCTCATCGTCGTGAGGTGTCCTTTCACAGTAAATGCAATGTGTAAAATGAAGGCCGGTTTGCATATTTATTCGCCTGCAATATAGACAAGTCCAGAGAAATGCAGACTCCCTGAGTGTTTTCTTTTTTCTGAATTGGGCAATGATTGTGCTTACCCTATTAGGGATCTTCATTATGGCCATTCCCCTTGTTGCTCAATCGCCGTCAACCGTCCCTCTAACTCTTCGTCAAGAAGACGGCATCCCATCGCTAGCAAAAACAAATCTGCTCTTGTCAGGCAGACACTGGTTAATTCATCTGCTACACATTTGATACCATCAATGTCACTATTGACAAACACCAGCAGCATCCCCACTGCCAGCCTAACAAACCCCGCCGCTTCCCTATTCTCCCGATACGGTTTCAATTGCTCAAACACATCATCAGAGAACCCAACGGAGAGATAGTTGTCATACCTCTGCCGTGTCCCTGCCGCGTCCAAGTCTACCAGTTTCATTGTTATTGCTCCCCGCGGATGGAATGAAGACCCTGTAATACTTCGCATAGGCGGAGCAAGCAATAACCACAGACATCATACTCAATCATTGCCACAGGACCTAACGCACTCTTGTTCACAATTACATCCTTAATGCGTTTCACTTTATAGTCTAAATCTCTAAGGTTCGGCAGTTTGATCTGACTGTGAGAATATACTTTGATCTTGAATATTGTGCCGCAAACATCACACTCACGAATGTCACTAGCCATCTTCCAACTCCCTTCGCGCTTGCATCAATTCACATATTGCAATTACGCAGTCAGCACAGACGTCGTATAAGTCTACGTCTACATGACCGCGATGACCACGTGCGTTACTGTTCTTAACACGTTCAATTATAGTCTGTAGCGACTGAGGGATTGGTAATTCGATCTTGTTATAGTTATGTGGCGCAAAGCTCATCTCACGAACCTTAAATACAGCACTGCAAATATCACATCTACGAATATCGCTAGCCATTATCCAACCCCCTCCGTGCCTTAATCACAACAGGTAGCGCCAGTTCAGTCTCCTCCACGATCTCTCTATTAGTCTTCCCCGCTGCAACCAACGCCGCAACACTGTTATCGGGAATGACGTCGACAGGCTTCTCTGGCACCTTTACCAACATTCCTCTCCCTCTAGCCTCAGCGGTGCGTTGTTCGGCGCTTGACACCATCAGCCGCATCTGAGCATCACTCAGCAACTCTCCTATCATCTCTCGCTCACTGTCAGACATTCGTTCACCGTCTGCGGGATTAGCCAAGTCCGCAGGATGTTCACGGTAATAGTCTACTGCATCCCAAGTGAATACTGGTATCCTCTCAGGTAATATCTGCCTCACTTTCCACTTGCTATCTACTGCTTCAACTTTACCCATCCGTGCTTTGAGCACCAGTGCCGCCGGCGCACCGCTTGGGTCATTCCCTGCTACTAACCAGAAGAAGACAGATGATAACCACGACAGCACTTTCAGCCTCCCGCCTGGCTTCACTTTGTCCAGAACAGGATATGAATCTTTGCCAACTGTTACCCAAGGTTGTTTAATGTGACTGGTTAGAATGATATGTTCAACGCCGCGCTGTGCGATAGCCTCTAGCAATCCAGCGTATAATGGACGCACTCCCTCAACTTCCATCTTTCCAAAAGCTCGCGTTCCCGACCATCCGAATACCCGCCTGCCGCTCTCAACCGCCGCCGTCATCGCCGCCTCAATTGGCTCAACAGTGTCAATGGCGAAGTACTTGAACTTGCCATCCTCCAGCACCTTATCCAACGTCTCGACAAAGTATTCGTAGTAACCAATCAAAGCATTCCTGCCTTGCTGGTCCACCCAAGGCACCTCGCCTTTTGCCAGCCGCTCTAGCATATCACCCCCGATACGCAGCTTATCATAGAGGCTGATATGGGTGAACCCCATATGGAGTAGGTCGGACATTGAGTCCTCCGTGTCGAAAACGCACAATTTCTCAATCTCGCTCGGCGGCGGCATTGTCGCTATTGCCGTGCTCTTCCCTGACCCGCGTCCACCCGTTATGACAAATAGCTTCTTCATTCTACCTCCATTTTGAAATCACTCATCTTGGCATCTCTGTAACTCTTTGGCCATCTGGCTTTTCCTATTGCTACCCCAACTAGCCTAATAGTCTTTTTCTCACTGTTCCCGACGACAGACCGGATCTCATTGGATTCATCCAAGACACTGAATTTATGGTAGAGAAGTTCTGGTTTGTCATTATCGTCCTCAAGGGAATAAACATCGGTGTTGTCCCTCCATGAACTCCTGCTTTTAATCTCAGCAAGTACATCGTCTTCTGATTCAAAGATACCTGTAAGGTCATCAAAACCACCAAGGGGTTCGTAGTTATTGTACTCAAACAAAAAGTACCTAGTCATAATCCTTCCTCCCGTTTCTTCACGACGACAATCTCATCATCTATAATTCTCAAAGCACCTTGCAGTGTGACTCCCGTTCTGAATACAAATGATGTCTTGTTACACCTCCGGCAATATATGCGCCTAGATTCCATAGGTAGAGGCGGGAAATGCTCACATTTGTCTCCAGCTATGCCCCTCAAATACTCAACCAATTGCGGAGACTCGTGTCCCTTGAACGCACAATAAATCCTGCCGATGATATACTTGATGTGCATTACAGTGGTTCCTCCCGTTTCTTCACAACGACCACTTCATCATCCTCAATCCCCAACCAATCCCGCATCGCTTGCACCGTCTTAACCCCCACCCCCTTCGGTCTCCCTGGCAGCGTGATACTCTCAATATCGCTCAGACAATACAGCGCGTGTGCTAACCCCTGCCACTCATCCGGCAACCATTCAGCAATCGCCTGTGCGCGCGTCGGTCCTATCCCCGGCACTGCCGCCAGTGCCGTCCACCAATGCTCCTCACCTCTGATCGTCTGTGCCGGCGGCAGGTTCAACACAATCCGCTCTGGACTCTCGTCCAACCGGTGTAGCATCTCTTGATGCCAGTGATTGACCCAGGTGGTAATGCGTTTGTCGCTAAAGAGTTCTGAGACGCCGCCGCCACGTAACTGCCACCAATCCAATGCCGCTTTGATAGCCTTGTAGGAGTATGATGTACTCACATCCTGATTGTTAACCGTGAGACCGCCGTCGCGCTTGGGTGATAGCTGACCTGTGACAAGCAGCCAAGGAGGAATCGGACCGCACCAGTCCTGCATTCGCTTTTGGATAGTACAGAGGTCGCGGAGGCTGGACAATAAGTCCATGCCTGATTTCCGTTGTACGAGGACACCCGCCTTAGTGTGCTTCATCAGCGCCTTGACGTGCGGTTTGCTGTCTTTCAACGTCTCAGGCAGCACTGGTTCGGACAGTGGACTAATCACAAAGTCCGCGCCAGTTAGTCTCTCAAGACCGATAATGACTTGACTGGCACTTATGACTGCCTGTGGTAGCCTCGTATCCTTCCTTATCTCGGTGTGGTCGATGAGGATCATGATTCTTCTGCCATTGCTACAGTCAGCGTGACAATCCAAGAGATGACACAGAGTACAGCAACCAAGAACCAAACGCGCGGACCGGAATCAGCCAGCACGCCATACCAGAATAATACTGCTGTGTTGAGCCACCAAAAGGCAATAAACACAAGACTGCCTTGTTTATACCAAGGGACAACGGGTATGCCAATGATAGCTTCCATTAAGGATCTTTGTTCGGTTTCCTTAGTCATTACACCTCCAGTGCTACCCCGGCCTACTCAGCATTGCCTTTCAGCCGGGGTACTATCTCTCAGCGGGCCAGATTCCCCACCTGGCACCCGTTATGATGCCCATTGCGCTCTAGGGCCACCGTGTACATTTCTCGCTATACATTCCAACTCGCGGGTAGGCCTCGACGGACACGTTTGGCTAGTTTACACGACCAACCTGGCGCTACCACGCCACCGCTGAGCATTGCTGCCATACTGCAAGTTTATGTGATTGTGAGAGTGCGTTTTCAGAGGAATACGCCCGTAGCTGCTGTCCCATCATTCTACGCACTCCCACAGTCACAGACTGCTGCCGCATTGCCGTTTAGCCAAGACGCCATCGCGACTTGAGCACTCAGCAATTTCCATGTCTAGACTAGCCATCACGCACAACGCAGCAGTTACCACTCTACACGCTATCCCATGCCTGCAGCACATCCTCCGTTGTCACCATGTACTCTTCCTCCAACCGCTCGCTCATTCCTTCGAGCGTCTTCTTGAGTACCGGCTTGGGTTTCTTACCGATCTCTGCTTTCAATCCTCTCACTGCCTCGTACCAATCTTCCGGTATCTCGGCCCAGGCGTCGGGAACGTGAACGGCAGCATCAGCGCCATTGTCAGACGCCGAATCACTTGCAGGCTTGCTCACGTACTCACCTTCCCGTGCTTCAGCCTCTGCCTCATACGCCGCCTTTGCCGCCTTCTCACTCCTGAAAAACTCCGTCAGCACAGGAATCCTATTCCGACGCCGGCCACTTTCACCGTCCCACACGTCATCCACCTTCGGACTTGGCACCTGCAGCACCCGCGCATACACCGGCTTGTTCCAGTTCGACACAGCAACAGCTAATGCTTCCTTAAGCTGGCTTGACTCTGTGTCATCGGGATTACTCACCTTCACGTCATCTTCACCCAGCGCAGCCCACAACGCCTTGCGGCGGACGAACAGATTGCTCGCTTCTAACCCTACATCAGTGTTCCCAACCATCTCCAACTGGAACTTATCCGTCACGATGACTTCATCCTCCGGCAATGCCAGCTCACTAATGTCAAACCCTGGCGTCTTCCAACCCATCAGATTCGAGTATGCCGCCACCATACACGGCAGCACCAGCCCGTGCCAGTTGAACCAGTTCGGCGAGTTTTTCTGCATTGCCTTGAGTTCGACTTCCCAACTCAGCACGTCGAGCTCAAACTTCTCCTTCGCATCCTCCGTCAGGCTCACCACGTCGCTTACCGACGTCTCGACCCGCCAACGCACCTCTGGACGACGGGGAAACTTGCGACCGTCGCGTGTGTACGCCGGTTCTTCCACGCTGAGTAGCTCACAGAGCACCTCAGCGCGTTCTTGGTCAAAGTAGTAGTATTTGAACTTATCGCTGCGGGACCTGGCACAGGTGTCAAACAGGTTATCGTAGCCTTTATCGTGTCCCTTCATCAACCGCTCACGGAACGGTTCCTCACTCCCGTCACCCACTTCCGTCAGCGCGTTCGTGGTAGCCAGACCGCTGTCCAGATCCTTCGCAAGCGTCTCTAGGTCAAGCTCAACCCAACCCACAGCGTAGACTATCGCCGTGCTGAACGGTGCATACCACCCGCTCGGCGCAAACGATGCACCGACAGGAATATCATGCTGCATTCCCAAATCAAACAATTTGTCAACTGCCATTGTTACTCTCCTGTTTTGTATGACGTTCTGCGAATGTGTCCATCCAATATCCCAGCACAGATCCAGCCTGTGACTTGTTCAGTTCAAAGAACTCCGATCTCAGGTATGGAACCGCGCCAAGCATATTGGTATCGCCACTCTCACGCAGATCGTCAAGATATGTTAACATTTCATCCGTGAGGTGTTCTGGCCTTTCCTCCATCTTTCCTCACTTCACTTGCAGATAACTAAACCCTGCCTTCTCTTTGCGCAGTCCCAGCAGCATCCTGCCACAGGACTGCATTATCGGGTCCTCGGACCATGACCAGGTTATTGCGAGATGGTCAACGGCAGCAGCGCCATACCCCACGCTATCCTTCCGCTCAATCATCCTGGCATACCCCGCGTCATCCGTCCACTTGCCACCAATTGCCTCGACTTCTGGTCGGAGGTCAGCCTTGACGTCCTTCATCTTCTCATCAACTGCGTCCCTCTGGACCTTAAGCTTGCGATGACGTAACACTAACTGTGGTATTGGGTCTATCGTTACCTCCGTTACCTCCGTTACCTCTGTCACCTTAGTTCCCTCCACTATCCTAGCACAGGCACCCTAGCTCGCCAGACTGAACACCTGTGCGGCGGTCCGACTCATAAGCGTTTATCACCTCCTGTCATTTGCTTTCTTGCGCCTGTAGGCATTAACTAATTCTTCGAGAGCTTTACATCCCACGCCCCTGTGACCCCAAAGGTGGTGATATCTCGTAGGGAAATCTGCGCCTGAATATATAGGATAGGTTTTGCCTGCATGAGTTGAATGCCCGTCTACGATGTCTTCCATCCATTCATCAAAGGTTGGCAACAGTTTATTATCTTTGGCAAACTCCTCACGGTTGTTTAGCTTTGGCTTGCATGGTTGTCCATCTTTGTCCTCTATGACAACACAAGTGGCGCGGTCTATTGCTCGCAATATTGGGTTTCGCGCATGCACCTTTGTCCAAGGCAGTTCACGCACGCAGTCTATAAAGATCGCTCGCCATTGGAGCAACTCACTCTCTTCCTGCGCCCAGTCTTCTTGTTCTTGGTCACCACATCTTGATGACACTAGCTTGCTATAGTATAAAGCTACATCAGCAGCAACCTTTGCACTACAATATAGAATAAGAGTTACCTCTTCCTGCTTAATTGTGTCATTCATTGCAACCTCTTTACATCCCTCTCACAAACAAGACAGTCTAGAGCAGGTGAGTTGAGCGTGCCCTACGCTCGGGGAACAACCATCGCCAGGGGATTGCGACCTCACCTGCCCCAGGCAAAGCCAACGAGGAATTATTATTCATTAGCTTTACCTGAATGACTGCCACAACGCCCAGCGCATTCTCTATTGCTATTGTCCAATATCATCACTTGCTTCCCGCAAGCTCTAATCCGACGTGCGCAAGATGGGCACAGAACAATTCCACACAGGACAGCTCCGCTGCATTCCCTTATCTCGTACAAATAGGTATCTGCTGCCTTGACTCCAGATCCCTTCGGTTCGTCCAGCGGTGCGTAGCCTGAATGCTCAGACGGCTTGGTCATCATTCCCCAGCCCCATCATCCCAATAAACCTAGATGCAGTCATAACACTCTCTCGATACTTCCTAACTCCACTCAGATGACACCGCTCCTTCGCACGTGATACCAGCACGAAACAAATGCACAGCTCATCCTCAATGCGTCCCATTCCTCCAGTTGGCAAAACACCATCCTGTGGCGGTGCTGACATTGAGAACGTATGCGGCAGTAATCCGGCAGGGCTACCATTGGCGCTTACACCCTCACTCAGACCCACTCCATACACAATCTCACGCTCCAGGCCCTTTAGCCGATGTATGGTACTAAGCACCACATAATCACTCCAATCTTTACTCCGCGCATCCTCCGCAGCCTTCACAGCATCAGCGACGTACTCCAAGAATTCTCCCACGTCATTGAACTGGCTCGCCACGTCCGCAACCGTCACCAGATCATCCAGCTTCCCGTTCTCGGCCTCATCCTCTGCCGTGATCCCCTCCTCGGCTGCCAGATATTTCTCATAGCAGTGGTCGACGATGAATTCAATCACACCCCTGGCACTTTCTCCCGCGCTCAACTCCACTTGCATCTCTTGCACAAAGTTCGTCAAGTCCGTCACGCCGGGAGTGAACGATCGCTTGCTTTGCACTGCCTTCCACGCGTTGCTATACCGCTCATCACACGCTGACAGGAATGCTCTACCCAAATATCGATGATGGCAGTACTCTCCTTTGTGTTCGCCCCAGGGGTGTGTGCTCCAATCACTAGCAACGTTGAACACCTGCTTAAACGCCTCGTTATCACTTTCACTGTATGCCAACCGCAGATACCCAATGACATCCTGTACGTGCTTGCTACCCCAAAACCCTTTAGGATTTGCAATGTTAATGAACGGCACCTTTGCACGGACCAGTGGTCCTTCGAGGTATCCCAGCTGTGCCCTGGTCCGCGCGCCGATGAAAATCTGTCCTGGGTGACTCCCATTGGCAAGATCCTCAACGATGCTACCCATCAATGCCGCCGCCTCATTTTCTGGCAATATGTGTTCAGCGAACGTTACCGGCTCGCCTTCGTCAGCGTCCTCGCGTGGCCTTAGCACCTTTGCGTATTTCTGGTCATAGGGTCCACCCGCATCACTGTAGTTATTCGCAATAAGGCGGAGCTGAGTATCAACGATGGTTTGTGTGCTGCGGTAATTGATCTCCAACTTCATTAGTAGACCTTCTGGGTAGCGCTTTTCAAAGCCATCGTACAAGTTGGCTTCGGGCGTTGCGCCAGCAAACCTGTACAAAAGCTGGTCGGCGTCGCCCACCAAAAACGCCTGGTCTTGTGGTTCAGCCAGCGTGGTCAAAATGCGCATTGCCTGAGCGGTTGTATCTTGGGATTCGTCTATGATCAACCACTGATACTTTGCCTGCCACTTCTCACGGAACGCTCCATCTATCCTCAGTTTAGTCTCAATATCCAGCGGCATATCTGCAAACATCAGCAGTCCCTCCCGCTGCATTTGAGCGTCAAACCGATTCCTCGCCTCGTGCAACTTCTGACCGACGTCCTGACCGAACTTATCAACGCACTGACTGAAATACTCCAAGTCATCAACCGTCGTCAACCCTTTCATCTTCGCACTGTTCACCCAGGACAGAATTTCCTTATACCCTGGTCGGTTTTCTGCATAAGGCCAAATATCCTCAGCAATCTCTTGCGTGAAGCGTTTGACCTGCCATTCCTTTGCTACCTGGCGTCGGTCTCCCTCAGACCTCAGCAGTCGATAGCATAGTGCGTGAATCGTACAAACCTGCTTCTCCGCACTGGTTCCGACGACGTCTGGGTTGACTTTGATGATCCTCGCCAGTAGTTCGTCTGCCATGTTCTTGTTGAACGTGACGGCAATGATGTCTGCTGGCGTTGCGCCATTCTGTAGCAGGTACGCATATCGTCGCGCGACCACAAAGGTCTTCCCTGCGCCTGGTCCCGCCAGTACCCTAACAGCAGAATCGACGGGAGCTTCAATCGCTTGTCGTTGTTGGTCGTTCGGTACTGGTCCTGCTACTGGTTCAACTTTTTCCTCTGTCTCAATCTTGTGAATCTCGCCTAGATCAAACACGGTTGCCGTCATTGCACTAACCCCCAGATCACTCCGCCATTCTGGTGACTGATGGCACGGAACACCCTGCCACCAAGATTAGACAGATTCTGTGCGTCAGCTTCCGTCGCGCACCAACTGACTTTGCTGCCAGCACTGTGTGCTAGGAATTCTGCTACGGCGAGACTATGTATGCAGATCGTGTCAGCACCGTTGCTATTCCCCTTGCACTTCTCCTGTGTTGTTTCCACCCAGCATTGAAAGCTGAGTATACTATCGCGTCGTACCTTGACACGGTAGCTGCGACCATTGCTCCCCGGCACGCAGTAGGTGATGTTCCTCCCACTGCCAACCACACCGATGAACCGCGCCGCTGACCGCGCTCTTGCTACTCTCTTGGGTAAGTTGGCTTTGCTAGTCATTGGGCTCCCCCTGGAGTTTGCTATCAATTCTCAATATCAACTGATAATATTATGACACAAATACCAGGGAACACCAAGCGATATTGCATCCAGTTACCTTAAAATTCCGCTATTCGTCGTCCAATCCACTCAGCTACCGGCACCGCTACCGCATTACCTAACATCCGATACCGGGCGCTGTCGCTCATTCCGTTGACGGCGGTCCAGGTGTCAGGGAAGCCCTGCAGGCGCTCCGCCTCAAGTGGCGTTAATCTTCTAACTCCATAAGCTTTGTGTGTTGGTTGTGTTTCACCATCAAGGGATTGCCCCATCTCTTGAATCTCTGATAATGCTTGGCGCAATACCCCAAGCCCTTCTGTGGCTTCCCACATATCACGCAGGGCTGTCGCTTGTGGTGTTCCTTGTTGTGACAACTGCGACAAATACGCTCCAAGTTCTCCGGTGAGTTGTCCTTCCAATTGCCATTCTTGTGATGCACGTCCAAGGCATCGGGCAACCCACACCTCTTGCACGGACCCGGCTTCACTATCTTCCGTGCGTGGTAGTGCGCTGTCATCCAACATGGGTCGTCCGTCTTGGGTTTCTCCTCGAAAGCTTTTGCCATGCACAAGCGGTCGCAATATTTCCGCCTGTTGAAGTGAATCAAGTATTCTAAGTCCCCATTCGGCAAACGTTTCCTCTCCAACTTTGTTTCGCAATATTCGCAATACTTCTCTGGCGTTGGTTTCTTGTATGCTGGCATTTGACACCTCCACTTGATTTTCTTGTATTATACCTTGTTGTGGCAAGGTGTCAAGTCTTGGGTAATTTTGCTGTTGAAATGCCACTACGCCAGGGTCGCCGTGTCTTCCAGTTATAGGACGTGCTAGATTCTTAGCGTTACGTGCCGTACTCCCGTCGCTCTCTTGGCTGAAACCATACGCCACCACCGGCGTGCTATCCCCCTTGCTCGTTTCGCTGATGACAAAATGCTCACCGTCTGGGTCGTTGCGCTGGTTATTACCCGATAGCGCATGCTGAACAATGGCGTGTTGTTGTTCAGCCTGCAATGAATAGGCTAGTTCATCCTCTAGCCCTATCCCGGTTCGCCCGTCGCGCTGGTCAGCGTCACGCCCGCTATTGCGGAGACAGGACGTGTTTGCAACCGTCAAGAATCCCCCTTGTGCTTTATTGTCGTCTGGGCCACCTCCTCCAAGGCTTTTTGTAATTGCGTTGGTAGTGCTCTGCCCCGTTTCTCGGCTCGGTGCAGAATCCCTCTCGCCGCTTTCTGGCTCAAATAATACTTGCGCGGCACCTCGCCAGTCTCCAAGACATCCGACAATGAACACACGGCGGCGCCGTTGCGCCAGACCGAAGTACTGAGCGTCAAGAGTTGCCCAGGCGTACCCATACCCGAGTTTCCCCAGCGCCCCGACGATGGTTCCCATGTCCCGTCCTGAGTTTGACGACAGAAGGCCAGGGACATTTTCGATGACAGCCCATCGTGGTTGAAGCTCCTCAATAATTCTATGGAACTCCCACCACAATCCGCTTCGCTCTCCAGCCAATCCAGCACGGCGTCCAGCCACCGATAAGTCCTGACAAGGGAATCCTCCGCAAATAACGTCAACTGGTTCAAGGTTGTGTCGTCCGACATCTCGCACGTCCTTATACTGTCTCACGTCAGGCCAGTGATGTGTTCTCACTTCATTGCATCGGTCGTCAATTTCGACTGACCAAGTACAGTGCATACCAGCACGCTCAAAGCCCAGATCAAACCCGCCAATGCCAGCGAACAAGCTGCCAAACGTCATAGCACGCATAATATCACTTTCATTCCACCAGTGCATCCCGCAGATCCTGTGGCAGGCTCCCCTTGACTTGATTATACGAGCCGTCCGCCAGTGCGACAAAACCCGCAAACCTACCATCAATATCATAATCCCCATCCCTCCCCCGCCTCGTTCGCCCCAACCCTTGCGCGAGCATATTCGCTGCCTGCCACCGATACCGCTTCATATCATACCCGCGCCAAGCCGCCTCATAGCTCCCGCCACTCCCCCAAACAGGATATGGCACCTTCGCACTAATACAAATTCGCTCATCCAACCCGTCAAATCCCGTCCACATTGACCAGCTCACCACGATGCTATTCGACACTTTTGCCTTTCTATTCTCCCACGCTGCGACCTGTCTATCCGTCGGCTCATAAGTCCCTTCATCAGCACCAGGTGGAACCCAAACCCTATCCTGCAACCCACGCCTTGCCAGTCTATCCGCAAGCAGTCGACTCTCACGTTTCCTTGTGACGTGAACGATGCCGCTCCACTCATCGGGGCAACCCAACACTCCCTCGGCAATAGCATCTGCTTGGCATTCGAACGCACTCTCACTCGCCTTAGCTCCCATGCTCGGCACGTCCAGCACGTACACTGGTCGCTCAGCAGCGGTGTACTGATTCGGGATGACTAAGCTATCATACTTTTCTATCCCCAACTCGCCGGCAAACGTGCCAAAGTCCCCGACCGTCGCACTCATCAAAATACTGGCGTGTCCGTCCAAGAAATACCCCGGCGCGTGGTGCCGTGCCGTCAGCGGTCTCACCACCATCGCCGGTCGCCACTCCCTCCCAAACTTCTGACCGCGCCTCCCACTCTTAATATACCAGTCGTCGGGACACCTTCTCAGTGCATCCAGCGTGCTCCCGACCTTCCTCCCTAACTGCTCACACTTCCGCTTGCGTTTCAATTCCCGTTCTGTGCTCGCGTGCTTGAGCGACGTCCAATGTCGCCGCAGTGCACTCCTCGTATCCTCCAGCCATCCCATCGCAACCGGCAGCGGGTCGACCACCTTCGTCAGCATCCCCCCGCCAGTGCTTGGCTTCAGCTCAGGGAAGTCGCTCAACCCCCACGTCTTTTGCTGCCGATGCGTGATGGTAACTCCAGCGTATTCTACTACCAACTTGCTCAATAGATGAACCTCATCCAGCACCAAATAGTCAAACACTGGCCACCTATCACGCACAGCCAAATAGTAGTGATAATTTAACACTGCCTTTGGCGATTCCTGCGCTTTATGCTTGGCAATGATGTACTCGCACTGACCAAACATCGGACATTTGTTCATCCCCCTTTCATTAAATGGACAGTCACCCACGTCACGACCGCGGTATTCTGGATGAATGCAGTCGTAATTTGCCTTTCCCATCACAATATCAGCATCATACAGACTCTCATACGCACGCTGCAGCGCCTTCGTCTCAGTCAATGCCACGATGGAGTGCTGACTGGCGACTGCCATTGCGGTAGCAGACTTGCCTGAACCTGTTGGCTGTTCAGTTATTAACGTGTCGCCGCGCTCGATAGACAAATACTTTTGCACCGTGTCGCACTGTCCTTTGCGCCAATCACTGTGCGGCAAGCCATAATTACTCGGTTGCATTATTGCCTCCTTATGTTCTCAAAGTAGCTTCGGCTGTACAGTTGTCATTACTCGCTCTTGCAACTTGTACTTTAGTATTCGTTTCCTTATCTCACTTGGGTATCTTTCCTTTGACCAGTTTGCTGCCTGATAGGGGGTAAATCCTTCCATAAGAACCTGCCAGCATCCCAAAACTTTTATCATTTTTCCTAACCAAGTATTCTCTTTTTTTTCCTCAGCTAGCATCATGGCAGCGATCATCGACAGTAGTTTTTCCTCGTCTAATGTATCATAAGGAATCGTTACATCGTTCAAATTTGACATATGACTGTTGATCTGTCCAGCGATAGTTAAGATGGCATTCATTATTCTTTCCCTATCTTCTGATTCTGCCAGTTTGGAAAATAGCCATTCGTCAGTTGGTGCCATTGGCAAATGACCGTCGCGGATAACAGAAACCATATAATCATCAATCTTTCCTCGGCTGAAGGTTAGCTTGTGACCATTTCTAAATGTCTTTATTATTCTAGGATTCTTCAACTTTCTCATATATATCTCCCATTTCTCCAAACACCTTAACAAACTTTCTCTTGTTTCTGCCAAGGTATACCGCCATTGATGGAAATGGAGCACTGGTCTCCTCCTCACTAAACTTGAGCCTGCCCCAGATGAAGCACCGTGGAAAGTTTCTAAACTGACGAAACCATTTAGTATCTGTACGAGATGGAACAAGTGCAACTGCTTCGGTTACATTCCCATTAAGGTACTCATTACATAAGCGGTCTACCCAATTTGATATTTCCCTACCGTAAGGCGGGTTCATGTAAACCCGACCAATCCACTCTTGTTTCAGACCATCCTCATTCTCCGTGTAGTGAATCCCAGCAGGTACATTGGGGGGACCAAACCAATTAGAGCATGGGTCTAAATCAATCTTACCCAAGACTGCTACGACACACTGTATAACCTCTGGTGGTGTGTGCCAGTCATCCTTTTCACTCTGGAAATGGACCCCTATTTTTTCCCCAGCTGCGTCGCTGCCTGTATCTAGCTTTTTTTGTGCTTTCGTCTTGGCCTTTTCCTCAGCATTGCCAGACTCAGCAAACAACGATAGCGGTGGAGCTGCTGGCGGCTTTGGTGGTTTCTTTTTCTTGTGCTTCTTTGTCGCCGGGTACTTCTTGCCGTCTTTGCCAGTGATATGGGTGGGTTGAGTTAGCGAATTTTCGCTAACTGATTGTCTAACAGTTTCCTTGTCTACGTCACTCGTTTTTGCAATCGCTTGATATGTCATCCCGTCAGCACGCATTGCTTCCCACTGCTCTTGTCTCTGCTTCTTAGTGAGCTGGCGGCGGATGATATTTAACGCCCGGACGTGATTCCGCTTCTGTACTTCTGTCATCCCAGCACGCACAATGCGTGGATAGTCCGGTAACTCTATACCTTCATCCTTCAACTCTTGCCATGCTTTTTTCCGGTGATGTCCGTCCAAGATCACACCACATTCATCAACCTCAATAGGGACTAGCACACCACGTTTTTGAATATCAGTCTTGAGTGCGGCATAATCTTCCTTAGTTAAGTTCGGAAGCAATTGGTATGAGTCCATTGATGATCATTCCTTCCTGCGCATTTTTCTTGTATAGGTTGCCGCCCATTCCAGCACATCCGCGCAAACAACGTCATACGTCATAGCTCACTCTCCACTTTGTCTGCAAACATCGGCAGCCCGTCATAAGGCCGCGTGCGCTATATGCTCCAGTACCCACACCAGTGCATCAAACTCGCCCTGAGCAAACGCAGCTGCTTTTTGACGCTCAGTGTCTTGCTTGCCTTGTGCCAGATGCGCCAGGGAATCCTCCAACCGCGTTATGCGTTGTTTTATCTCTTGCTCGGTTTTCATTTTAGTCCCCCTTAGTCAACGGTGTCGCTTGTCAATCCTGCCCATCCCCCTGCGCCTGGTCTGCTATGCGGTGGGGATGTGTGGTTTTGCATGACAATCCATGTCAGCCACACATCCCCCGGCGCGAGCATATCCCGCCGTCATTAGCCGCCCCGCCGTCCAGTTGCCATAATCGTGACCGCGTGTCACCCGATCGATTAGACCTTACGACAACTCCCCCGCCCACCACCCCCGACACGAACAGGGAAGCTAAATACATCAACATTCCCGCGTCGTCTGTCAAACCTCATTCTTCCTTCTTGTATCTCAGAGACACAAGCATCAATAGAATTGCAGCTGTCCACCAGGGATGGTCGTTCATTACTAAATACACGGCTGCCACTAACATTGCTGCCATTATGATTGCTATTGCATACATTGATCTCTCCCTTCCGCGTCATCTGTCAAACATCGGCAGCCCGTCCAGCGCGTCCGACGGCGCACCTGTCATCCAATCATCCCTCCAAATCAGTTGTCATTCAATCTAACCAGGCATCATAAGCCGCCATTAGACGATCAAGAGCTATTTCCACCCGGTGGCTCAAAGTCGAATCACGATACTGAGGAGGAATGTTAGTTTCGCCCTCGCGCAGATTATACGCATTGTTGAGGTCAGATAGAGATTCAATTACAATATTCCAGCGA
>SDBU01000513.1_pt1 | contig 53775 bp, 44 predicted proteins | sample 2277071 | NCBI WGS metagenome assembly SDBU01 (sample SAMN10397929, study PRJNA504765) | marine sediment metagenome | isolation source: marine sediment core GS08_GC12, 126 cmbsf | place: Arctic Ocean: Gakkel Ridge, Loki's castle | collected 2008 | reverse complement strand
GTTCGCACCGGAAGCGAACCCTCAAGCGTTTACACGGGATTGGGATATGGCCCAAGAACATACGCACCTGCAAATGGCCCAGGTGTTAGCGTTGTAGTACTAGGTGACCCTTGTCCGTGGCACCCCCCGCAGTTTGGACTCCGACCTCGGGGGCGCCATGCCCAAGCAGAAGACGCGGGCATGTCTATTCGTACAGCCCGGGCATGGCAGCGCTCCGCTTGGCCATGGCACTCAATCCGTCCGCATCCATCAATGTGCGTGTGACAGAGCGCTACTCTACTTCTTCGGGAGGTTTCGCGTCCTGCCAGGCGAATTCGCCTGCTTTCACGCTCCAGTCCGGGCCGAAGAAACCGGCCACCCGCACGCCGAGGATTCCCTTGGACAACGTATCCGGCCCGAGCACGATGCAGTCGGGATAACCGATGCCGGACACGAAATAGGGAAGCCGGTCGGTGAGGCGCATCCCCACCACACCCGAACCTCCCACTACGCCGACCAGAGCGCGATCGCTACCCGGCCGGGGTTGGATGAACAAGCAAGCGAGATCATCGCCGGTCAGCTCGCGGTCCCCGATCGTCATCCGCCCGTTTGCCACTTTCACCGGACTCCCGCCCAGAAGCAACCGCCAGGCACCGTTCGTGTCCTCGTTTCCATAGAGGATCACGTTGCGATCCGCACCCACCGATTGGAACCACGACCGTGAGGCAGCGGTCTTTCCCGGATCGAACGCAACGTCGGGTATCACGTCGATGGAGCCGTTGCCTCGATACCAGAAAGTCTCCGCATCGTAGCGCGCTTTGGCGAAGGACCATGCGTTCTCTTTGGGGCGACCGCGCGTACCGTAGACGAAGATCACCCGGTTGCGAAACGCTTCCTTGAACGGCCCGTATCGGTGTGGTCCCTTAAGCGACGGTGCCGGCTTGCCGGAGACGGTCCAGCGATCATGCTCTCGGTGAATCCAAAGGGGCTCGGCGTCGGCCGGCCAGGCTACGCCGGCCAGAGTTTGCCCATCGAGTTCGACGGATAGGCTTCTGCCCGGGGTGATGTCTTTGCGGTCGAGGGCGAGCGTGCGAACGTTTTCGGTGGTGCCGACGAAGCGTCCTTTGCCCGGGTCGAAACGCAGCTTGACCCTGCTGGGTCGTAGCGGGTGCAGCTGGGCATAGACACCAACCCAGTGCGACCAGGCGGACACTCCCGGATTGACCGTGGTGAAGTCGATTTCGCGCAGCTCGTTTGGGTGGGGGATCGCGCTTCGGGCGAAGAAGTCGAACATCGGGGCCCAGTCGACGCAGTCGGTGCCCGGCTCGTCGGAGGAGTCCCACCAGTGTCCCGCCCCCGGCTGTTCGTGGAGGACGAAGTCGTGGTGGAACTTCGCGAGGTGATCGCCCATGGTCCGGGCCTGCTCGACGGGGACGTTGTCGTCGTCCTCACCGTGCAAGATGTATACACCGTGTTGGGCGTAGTTGTGCGACATGGCCAGCGTATCGCTCGACGCCCGGGCGCGCAGGAGCATCTCCGAAATGGGCGAAGCGTCTTCGTAAGTCTCCGCTCCGGTGTAGGACCAGAAGCTGATCCACCCGGCGCTGGGCCCGATGGCTGCGAAGCGATCCGGGAACGTCGCCCCGAAGTTCCACACGCCGTGCCCGCCCATGGAATGGCCGGTCAGATAGACCCGCCTTGGATCGGTATTCAGCCGCTGCCCGGCAAGTTCGAGCACCTCGAGGGCGTCGAGCCTACCCCAGTCCTCCCAGTCGAAACCGTAGTGCCTCCGGTTGGTCGGTGCCACGACGTGGCCCCAGGACTTCGCCGCGTAGGAATCGACCTGGCCGATGGCTTCGACGCCCGCGCCGTGAAACGTCAGAAAAAGCGCAGGTGCCACGGTGGAGTCATCTGAGGGACGTGCGGGGTTGACCGCGTAATACTGAACGCTCCCGTCGATCTTTGAGATGAACGTTCGCTTGCGGCTCTGGTGGGGCTTGCGAACCCGAAGCGAAATCTCCGCGTGATCCAGGGATTCAGTTTGAACGTTGCCCCTCTTCACCAGTTCCAGCTTGATCGGCCAGGCGTCGCCCTCGAGCTTTGTCGGAGCCGGCAGGGTAAAGGCGACCTTGCGAATGCTCAGCGGCGGTATGGTCGGCAACCGGCTCGTCTTCCTGCCGGCGTCGGACGTCGAGGCCCGGATGACGAGGTTGTCCAGCGCATTACGGGTAGCGTTGATTACGACTACGCCGGCCGGGTGTTCTTCGCGTTCGCCGATCACCAGATCGGGCAAGGTTGCGTCGCGCGCGTCGATCATGACTTCGGAGGTCGGCGGCACCAACTCGGCGCGGATTCGTCCGCGCCGGCAGGGAAAGAGCAGATCGTTGAGGCCCTTCTCGAGCATGATCGGCAGGCGGACCTTTCCGGTGCGGTAGGGATCGCCCACCCGCGGCTGACCGTTCACGTAGACCATGCTGTGGCCGGAAGCCTCCAGAAGCATGATGCCTTCTTCGTCAGCCTCCACGGACGCGTATGCATAGCCGTCCGACAGAGCGGCGTGCTCAAGCGAGCCGTCTTCGCCCGCGGCTGCCGATTTCCAGGTCTTCACCGACCCGTCCGGAAGGGTGACGTTGCGGCCCGCCCGGGGTCTGGACCACCGACCGGCGACGATTTCGGCTTCGAGGGCGTCGAGGTGCAGAGCGGCTCGCCCGTACTTGCCGACCGAATCGATCACCAGCCATCGTAGGCTGCGTCCCGGACGCACCTCACTGTGCTTTTCGGATGGAGTCTGCTCCCCCCCGGCGGTTGCAGGCGATGAGGCGAGCAGGCCCGCAAGGCTCAGGGCTACGCCGGCAAAAAGGATCTTTGCACAACCGGCCGGGTGTGCAATCGAACGGCCCATGCTGCTTGCTCCTTCTGGTCCGTGCAGTGTCAGAGTGCTGTCATACCGATCTAAACGGGTCCCGGTCGGCGTTGCTTACCATGCAGGCAAGACCCGGAAGGGCTTCCTTTAGCCGCTGGGCCAGTGGTCCGAGCACCGGTCGCTCGCTGGACCAGTGTCCAAGAGCGATTGCGCTGCAGCCCCGCCGCAGGATGGTGAGGGCGTCATGGTGACGGATCTCACCGGTCACCACCACGTCGCCGGCCGAAAGGGGCAGGCGAAACGGGAGGCTGCCGGGGGCACCTACGACGATGATCGCTCGTTCGATCACACAATCCGGGTTGCCCACAACCAGCACAGGGGGTAGGTCGGGCTCCGCCCGACACGGTGGGAGAACAACGTCGGGCACAGCCCGGCCTACAGCCCACGGCTCGGCGATCGCCTTTTTGAGTTTGCGGGCGAGGGCTGCGAGTCCGATCGATCGGGGCAATCGGCCCAATCGACCGATGCCGCGCACGGGCGGGGGCGTAAGCGGGTAGACGTCAAAAGCCGGCTCTTCGTACGGGTGGGCCCGGACCAAAGCGCTCACCACGGCCGCCAGCTTCTTTGTGGAGACCACCGTTTCGAGCCGGACCTCGTCGACGAATTCCAGTTGTCCGCGTTTTCCGATGGCCGGGTCGGTCGACTCCCCGCCGAAGAACGTCCCCCGCCCGCTGGTTCGGTAGCTGCAACGGCTGTAGTCGCCGATGCGGCCCGCCCCCGCCGCGAACATCGCTTCCGCCACGCTGTTGAGTTTTTCGGGCGGGACGAACACAACCACCTTCAGCTCGAGATCACCGGGGCGATCCACGTACTCGAGCGGCTCGGTATTTGTGAGGCCGATCAACGATGCGATCACGTCATTGGTGCCGCCCTCGGCGGCATCAAGCGCAGTGTGCGTCGTGTAGATCGCGATGCCCCGGCGGATGCAGCGAAAGACCGCTTCATCCGTGCCGGTGCTTGGCACTTTCAAAGAGGTAATCGGGTCAAAGAGCGGCGGATGGTAGGCCAGGATAAGATCGGCCTTCTCCAAGACGGCCTCGTCCACCACCGGCGGCGTAAGATCGATGCACAGCAGGATCCGGCGCACTTTCGCGCTCATGTCGCCCGCGACAAGACCCACGTGATCCCACTGCTGGGCCAGGCCCGTGGGGGCGATCGACTCCATCGCGGCTTCGACGTCGGCCACCGTTGGCCGCCGGTCTTGTGGCACCGGTTTGTAACCGGTGGGTTGCGTTCGTTTGCCCATATACTCACCTACGGCGGATCATCGATGCACCCTAAATGACCGTGCGCGAATGTGCAACGTCGTTCCGAGCCCCAAGCGCGAGCGCGGGGTCCTTGACCGGTCGCTTGCGCTTCCCGCTCGGATCAGCGTCACACGACTGCACATTGCCATACGGGACGGTGGGTAGTTGGCCCACCCCACGCTACGGCGGATCAATGATCCGCCCTGCACTCCTTTCGCACAAGGTTTCGATATTCACCGAGCACCCGCTTGGCGACCGGGCCGACCCTACCATCGCCGATGTCGCGTTTCTCGACGCGGATCACCGGAATGACCTGCATGATCGCGTTGGTCAGGAACACCTCGTCGGCGTCGAGCAGGTCGTTGATGGTCAAGCGGACTTCCCGGGCTTCAATGCTGATCTGCTTGGCGATCGAAAGAACGACACCGCGGGCAATCCCCGGAAGAACCGGCGTATCTAGCGGCGGAGTCTTTACAACGCCCTCTCGGACTACGAAGACGTTGCTGATCGATCCCTCCGCCAACTCGTTGGTGGGCGTGAACCAGAGGGCTTCCATACACCCGGCCCTGGTCGCCTCGCGCAGACCCAGCAGCCTGGGCAGCTGCCCGGTGGTCTTGTGGCCTGCGGTCGGGTCGCTTGGTGACTGTCTGAAGTCGCAGATCGCCGCCCGGACACCGCTCTCGTAAAGCCCGGCGGGGTAACCCTCCAGCCGGGTCGCGGTTACGCACACGGTAAGCTCGTCCCTTGCCTCTTTGCCTTCTTGCTTTCTTGCCTCTTGGGCGGTCACGGTCAGCCGGACCCGTGCGGCTTTCAATCCGTTGCGCTTAAGCAGCTCGCCGAACTCGTCCTGTGAGGGAAGGTCGGCCCTCTGGATGGGACGCAGGAGCTTTTCCGCCGATCTGCGCAGCCGCTCCAGATGCGATTCCAACCGGAAGATCCGTCCGTTCTCCGCACGCATGGTCTCGAACAGGCCCGCCCCGTGCAGCCAGCCGCCGTCGAAGACGCTCACCACGGCCGAAGCCCGGGGAACGAACGCTCCATCAAGATAAACGGTCTCTGTCAAGTTGCGGCCACCTCCGCCAAACATAAACGTCAAAACGTCAAAACGTCGAAACGTCAAAACGTCAAAACGTCGAAACGCAGAAACGTCGAAGCGTCAAGACACAGGGGCTTCGACCTTTCGACTTTTCGACGTTTTGACTTTTTCCGCGGCCAATCCGAACCGCGACCGTGAGGTGGCGGAACAGCCCAGGGCTTGCAGCATTCCCCTCGCCTTCGCCAGAATCTCGTCAAACTCCTCTTCCGCAGTGCTGTCCGCCACAATCGCCCCGCCGGCATGAACGTGAACCTCCGGTCCCACCTGGACCATTGTGCGGATCGCCACGCTCAGGGTCATCGATCCGTCAAGACCGATCATTCCGATCGAGCCACAGTAGACTCCCCGCCGGGTGGGCTCCAACTCCTCGATGATCTGCATCGCCCGGATTTTCGGGGCTCCGGTTACCGATCCGCCGGGAGATGCTGCCCTAAGAAGGTCGACAAACGTGCGGCCGTCTTCCAAATCGCCCTCGATGGTGGCCACACGATGAAACACGGTGGGATGCTCCTCGATGGACCCCGCCTCGGTCACGCGTACACTGCCGGCCGCGCAGACCCTCCCCAGATCGTTGCGCAGCAGGTCGATGATCATAGTCAGCTCGGCGCGGTCCTTCTCGCTTTCGGCAAGCTCGCGGCGATTGGCGGCGTCTATGCCCGGATCGCCCACGCGCGGGCGGGTACCCTTGATGGGCCGGGTCACCACGTGCCCGCCGCGAAGCTGGAGGAACAGCTCCGGCGACGATGAGAGGATAACCGCCTCGCCCCAAGGAAGCAGGGCTGCATGGGAGGAGGGACTCGCCGCCCGAAGCCGGCGGTAGAGATCGAGCGGTGAGGCATCGGTTCGAGTCGTGAATCGCTGGGTCAGGTTGACCTGATAGATGTCTCCGGCTTCGATGTACCGCTTGGCCCGCGTCACTTTGGCAAAGTAAGCCTCACGCGACATGTTGGGGGTCGGCTCCCGGGCGCTCGGGCGATCGAGCTCGGTGAGCTCTAGCTGGGCGGCTGAGGTGAGTCGACTTCGCAGCGCCGCCAGGCGGGCCGCTGCCGGCGGACGACGCTCGGCGATCGGCTTGGGCCAGTCGATCGCCGCGAGATACCATCGCCCGCTGCGGTGATCGTGAATCGCCGCGGCGTCGTAGAGCCGAAAGCCGGCGGACGGAATCGCGAACCCCGAGCCGCAGGCTTCAGCACGCGCGAACGATCGCGCAGGCTGAAGCCTGCGGCTCGGGATTCGCTCGACGGTCAGGCCGGCTTCGTAGGTGAAGAAACCAATCCACCCGCCCGCAAACGGGACACCTTCCGGAAACTCGGCTGTACGCGGATAGGTCGCGGCCCGGCTGGCAAGGGCCCGAAAAGGGCAAACCCGGGAGCGCGAGCCCAGCTCGAAGTCGTCCAATGGATCGCAGGCGAAGATGGAATACCGCCCGTAAGCCTCGTGTCCCAGAGAGCTTTCGAGAATCGCCGGGTCTCTTGCGTGAGCAAAACTCACAACCGCGGACTCAAGAGGCAACCGCAGGTCAAGGGGTTCTACGACGGCGGTGGCGCGCGGCTGCGAATCAGCGTTCATGGAAGCGGGAGTATACCAGACTGCAAAGCTCTGGGTTAGGGCAGCGTCCGCGACAATTGACAGCCGGGCCTCCCGGGGGTAGCTTGAGCCCAAGCAGTTCCAGAAAGGACAAGGACCGATCGACTCCAGAGAGGGGCAGGCCAATCGACACCGGCCGAAGAGTTGTAAGCCATGACCGCAAGAAAACATGAACTACGTGTTTGCCTCTGGACCACATTCACGCTAGCCGCCGCCGTGCTGTCCGCCGCAGCCCTGGGCCAGGGGAGCGAGAGACCCCATTTCGGCCAGGCGGAAGTCATCGGCAATGACGTCTACGTGCGCAGCGGTGACAGCATCAATCATTACCCGGTATGCAAGCTGAACGCGGGAATCCGCGTGACCATCGTCGGGGAGCGCGGGGAGTGGTATGAAATTCTCCCGCCGGAGGGCGCGTTCAGTCTCATCTCCGCGGAGTACGTTGACAGCGTCGACAATGTCCGCGGGGTGGTGAACGGCAACAACGTTCGCGTGCGGGCCGGCTCCGACGTGAAGGCCTTCGAGAACCGGCGGGACCAAGTCCAGACCAAGCTGTCCAAGGGGGCGGAGGTTTCGATCATCGGGGCCAATCCCGACGGGTTCCTCCGGATTGTGCCCCCCGACGGGGCGACCATGTGGATCGCCCGAGAGTTAGTGCAACTCGTGCCCGATGCGCTGGTCGAGACGGAACGAGAGCTTGGAGAAACTCCGGACGCCAAGACGCGGCCCCCGCAGGAATCCGCGGAAGGGCCTGCGGGCGCCGAAGGCAAGAGTTCACCGGGGGCTGCGGAGCCCAAATCGCCGCTGGCAGCTCAACCCTCCACCCCGCAGCGGCAGCAGCTTGACGATCTTGATGATGAGACGCGGGCGGAGCTCTCCAAGCCGTTGCTAGAGCGCGAGCTGGGGCCGGTGATCGAACGCTACCAGGAGATCGCCGGGCAGGAGGAGGACGTGCTTGCCCGGCGATATGCCCGGCGACGCGTCAACCAGATCGCTCAAATGGTCAAGATGATCGAAGCGGTTCGACGGGTGCGCAAGCTCGATGAGGAGGCGGAGACGGTCCGCCGGGAGTATCTGGAGAAGAGACTGCACATGCCCTCGGTCGTGCCTCCCGAACCCGGCGGGGTCGATGCCCAGGGCGAACTCCGGGCTAGTGCCCTGTATCCGCCCGGCTCGCATCCACGTCGCTATAGGCTGGTCGATACGACCGGGGAGGTTGAACGCACTATCGGGTACGTGGAGATTCCCCGCGACTCCGGGATTGAGCCGGAGGCGTACCTCGGACGCTACGTCGGCGTTCGGGCCGCCAAGACCAGGCTACAGGTCGGCGGGGTCAACCCGGTGCCGATCTACATAGCCAGTGAGCTGGTTCTGTTGCAACCGGCCCAGAGCAAGGCCGGTTCGCCGCCTCAGAGCGAGTAGTACTGCGTGTCGCAAACCGTGCGATTATGATGTTGACCCGAGCCGCGGGCTTTGGCCCGCGCGGACGTCCGCGCAGGCTGAATCCTGCGGCTCAGACGGTCGTAAGGCTTATGAAGCACGGCAGCTGGAGTATAATGGTTTACTTAAGGATCATAGCATGAGGAAGCGCTGGAATTCGTTTGCGAGAAAGATGGCTCCCGTCCTGACTGCCGGGATGCTGCTTCAGGCGGCCGGCTGCGAGTTCAACACCGACGAACTGGTCGGCGGCCTGTTCACTACCGTCGTGAGCACTCTTCTCTCGAGTTTCGTGTTCGGAGCGTTCGGCCTGGTCTGACCCGGTAGGGCGAAGATCGTCTTTGCCTTTGCCCATCCCGGTAGAGCAAAGATCCTCTTTGCCCTTACCATCCGGCACCAGGCCCAAGGTTCTTCTGGGATAGGCGGTAAGTTCGTGCGTTTGCCACGCGGGAAAGGCCCCGCGCCGACCGGGTTTGTAGGCGCGCTACCGGCGGATAGCCCGGGACCGCTTCATGTCATCACCCATCGCACGGGCAACGGTCATCGGCGACGGGGCCATGGGTACGCTCTGCGCTTTGATGCTTGCCGAGCGCGGGACGCGCGTCACCTTGTGGGGCGTGTTTCCCCAGGCTGTCGCCGCGCTCCGCCGCGACCGGGAGAACAAGCAGTACTTACCCGGCTACCGGCTGCCCGAATCGATCACTCCGGTCAGCGAGGCGGCGGACGCTTTCGACGATCCGATGCTCATCGTCTCGGCGGTTCCGTGCCAGTACATGCGCTCCGTTTGGCAGCTTTTTGCCGACGGTGTTCCCCGTAGTGTCCCCATCGTCAGCGTGGCCAAGGGAATCGAGGTCGGTACGCTTCTTCGCCCAACGGACGTCATCCGCGCGTGCATTGGAGAGGTGACGCTCGCCTGCCTCTCCGGGCCGAGTATCGCCCCGGAGGTGGCCGCAAGGAAGCCCGCGAGCGTCGTCGTGGCGTCACGCGACCACCCCGCCGCCCTGTTGGTGCAGAGCGGCTTCAGCTCCAGCTACTTCAGGGTCTACACCAGCTCGGACCTGATCGGCGTGGAGCTGGCCGGGGCTGCCAAGAACGTGATCGCTTTGGCTGCGGGCATCGCCGATGGTGTCGAAGCCGGGGTCAACGCCAAGGCGTCGCTGCTGACCCGCGGACTGGTAGAGATCACCCGGCTGGGCGTCGCCCTGGGGGCATCGCCGGACACCTTCCGCGGCCTGGCCGGCGTGGGCGACCTGGTCACCACCTGCGTTTCGGAGGTCAGCCGCAATCGCAGTGCCGGGGAGCGCATCGGCCGGGGAGCCACCCCGCAGGAAGCCATCGCCGCAACCGACTCGGTCATCGAAGGCATCCCCACGACAAAGAGCGTCCTCGAGCTGGCCGCCCGCCACAAAGTGGAAATGCCCATAGTCTCCGCGGTCGCGTCGGTCCTGTTCGACAACCGCCGCCCCGCCGACGCAATCGAAGAACTAATGACCCGCCAACTTGGCGAAGAATCGACGTCCTGAGTGACCGTATAGAAGCACTGCCCAGAAGCAGCGGCGCACAACTCGACCCACTGCGCTGAGCCGTCCTGCCGGTGCGATCCCTACCCCGACAGGCCGGTGGGGCGCCGGGGCCAATTCCCGTCGGAATCGACGTAAACGCCGAAACACCCAAACGCCCAAACGTCAAAACGTCAAAACGTCAAAACGCAGGAGTTTCGACTTTTTGACTTTTCCTTCGGAGAACTTCTTGAATCGGGGGTTTTTGTGTGGACGGAATCCGGGTTGCGGCCACTGGTGATATGATGGCCATCATCGAAAACGGAGGTCCAGACGTGCCTGCGAAAGACGGAACACTGGTTTGGGGAGTGCGAAACGGCGATCGGTCGGCTTTCGCCGAGCTGTATGACCGCCGTGCACGGCTTATCAGGGCGATCTGCTACGACGAGTCACGCAGCTCGCAAACGGCGGCTGATCTGACCCAGGAGGTCTTTCTGCGGGCCTATAAGAACCTGGGGCGTCTGAACGAACCGGATCGGTTTGCCGCCTGGCTTGTGGGGATCGCCCGTCAGGTCTGTCGCGAGTGGCGTCGCCGGCGGCGTCGCGAGCAGCACGGTCTGGCCGGGTTCGCGGAGCACAAGAAGGCGACCGACCGTTGGGCGGACCCGCCGGAGCGCCGCCTGGCTGAGCTGCGGGATGAGATCGCCTCGCTCATGTCGAAGGAGCGGAAGTCCGTGCCGTCGCTGACGGAAAGAGAACGTCTGGCCCTGCACGTGTACTACTTGCAGGAGCGTAACGTGGAAGAGGCCCGCACGGTGCTGGGCCTGTCAAGATCTGGTTTCTATCGCGTGTTGTCGTCCGCGTGTAAGCGCTTGCGTGACGTTTTGAACAAGCGGGAGGTGCACCCATGAAGTGCCCAAGCGTAAACTGGGACCTGTTGGCCATGGAAGCCCTCGAGGGTGAAGGGGTCGAGTCGATGCTGGCCCACGCCCGCATCTGCGATACTTGCCGCACCCGGTTGGAGGCTGCCCGTCGGGCCCACGTCGACCGCGTACGCATGTACGAGGCGTTCGACCGCGACCACGACCTACTGCGCGAACAACTTATGGCGGCTCTGCCTGATGAGCTTCCGCACCGCAGCGGTGGTGATCGGCTGGTTCTAGGCGTCCGCCGCCTGGGAGATTATGTTATGAGTTTGAACAGTACACGGACCCGCCGGGCTGCAGTCGTGCTGGCACCGGCTGCTTGTATCGTCATCGCCGTGGGGGTTTTTCTTTCCTCCGGCCAGAGAAGCGCGTTCGCCGCCGCGATCGAGCATTTAAGGCAGGCCCGAACCATCGTATGTCACGTAACGAAAACAACGAGCATCCGGATGCAGGCCGACCCACAGGCCGGACCGTCCACAGTGGATCCGTCCATGCTGGCCAGGCTGGATCAGGCTCCGCAGACGGAGATGATCCGAAACGAGAAGCTGTACATGAGCGCCGAGCACGGCGTTCGTCGCGATGTGTACGAAGACGGCGCCCTCACCAGGACGGTGTACACCCGAGAAAACGGAGCCGGTCTGATCCTCCACCGAACTGCGCGCACCTATGAAGCCTTCGACGACGAGGGTGAAATGCCCGAGGCGTTCCAGGAGGCAGCAGCAAGAGCACCCAAGCCGGACGTCCACTTCATGGCCCTGTCGAGTGATCCGGACCGCCTGATTCGCGGATTGCGGAACCTGACCGCGGGAGCGGATCGCGAGCTGGGGCGTGACAACTTCGATGGCCACGAGGTGATCGGTTATGAGATCGCCGGGGAGAAGGTCGGGTTCGGCCCGCCGTGGACGGATAACGCTAAGGAAAACCGTGCCGAACTGTGGGTGGACGCCAAGAACGACGTTCCGGTACGTTTGGTGTTCCACTACGCCCAACATGTCTCAGGTATACGGGAGCTGCCGGTGGCGACGTCTTTCACACTGACCACCGTGTACGATCAGTTTGAATGGGACTCGCCCCTGCCGGCGGATTGGTTCGAGGCGATCATCCCCGACGGCTACAAGGCCCACGAGGATGTCGCGGCGGTGAAGGTCCCCCCGCCCAGCGAGGAGGCGTTTCTTTTGGGCCTCGAGGCCTTTGCCGAAATGACTGACCGCTATCCGTCCAGTTTGAACGCGATGAGCCTGGGTTACGAAATCAGCGTCCTTTCGAGTACCTTACGTGCGAAGCAGTTGGCAGCCAGGCATGCGGGCCGCCCGGAGCCGGAAGGTCCCGATACAGAGTCCCTCTCAAAGGTTTTGGGGCTCACCTTCTACACGTTCCTGGAGATGACCGGACGCGAGCCGGAGTACTTCGGCGCACAGGTCAACCCCGGGGAGGCGGAAAAGACCCTCATCCGCTGGACCCTGGAGGACGGAAACACCCGCGTGATCTACGGCAACCTGGGCGTTGAGACGCTATCAAGCTCGCAGGAGCCCAAGTAGCGTCCGCCCCCCGTGGCGGACGGGATGTACCGAACTTCTCTGAAAAGCACACGTACAACAACGCCCGGCCGCTCCGGCGGTCGGGCGTGCTCTCCATGCGTCAGCCATCCTGTACGTCTTGGATACGTTCGGCGGCGTCGCAGCCGCGGAGTATACCGCTCCGGGGCCATTTCGGCGCCATAGGCAGCGAACGTGTGGTACAATCCCAGGATCATGGAGGACGAACTGGAATTCGTCGATTGGCTGCGGGAGCAGCAGCGGGACCAGCCGGGGGTGATCCTCGGCGTCGGGGACGATATGGCCATTGTCGATTGCGGATTGCGGCCGGCAGCTCCCGGTTCGCAGGCGGATTGCGGATTGTGCATCTCCAGCGACATGCTCCTGGACGGGGTGCACTTTGATACGAAGTGCCATGACCTGTCACTGATTGGGCGCAAGGCGGTGGCGTGCAGCCTCAGCGACTGCGCCGCCATGGCCGTGAGGCCCCTGGCGGCGACCGTTTCATTGGCCCTACCTGCGGGCGGCTCACTGAGCGATGCGCAGGAAATGTTTCAAGGGATGCTGGCGATCGCGAAGGAGTATGGCCTGTCGATCGTCGGGGGCGACACGACGCGCTGGAAGTCCGAAGCGGGCGGCCTGGCCATCGACGTGGCGGTCACTGCAACGCGGTTTGAGGGGATCGAGCCGGTTCGAAGATCGGGGGCCCGTCCCGGAGACGTGCTGTACGTCACCGGTCGGCTCGGCGGAAGTCTGCTCGGCAAGCACTTGACATTCACCCCGCGCGTCAGGGAAGCCCGGCTGCTGGCGGAGAGTATGGGGGATCGGCTTCACGCCATGATCGACGTCAGCGACGGCCTGTCGCTCGATCTGTGGCGGATCTGCCTGGCGTCCGGTTGCGGGGCGGTATTGGACGAGCGCCGGCTTCAGCAGGTGATCAGCGATTCCGCCAAGACCGCAGCCGACACTGATGGCCGATCGCCGCTGGATCACGCCCTCAGCGACGGAGAGGATTATGAGCTCCTGCTTGCTGTCTCTGCGGAAGGAGCCGTTACGACCGATGCGGTTTCCCTTCATCCGGTCGGGCAGGTGACGGACTCGGGTCTTTGGATGCGTCGTATTAACGGGCAAACCGAACCACTGGAACCGAGAGGGTTCGTGCACTGAACATGGCCGGCAGGCTACTCGGGTAGAGTGGGCATCGCCCACCATGCGTATTGTCGCGGACGAGGATGGTGGGCAGTGCCCGCCCTACTTCCTGAACATGGACAGACGGCAAGCGACATGGCAAACAGCCTCGCCTGAGGAGACCTTCGCTTACGGCGAGCTGTTGGGCCGCTGCCTGGTCGGGGGAATGACCATAGGATTGGTAGGTCCGCTGGGGGCCGGTAAGACGCAACTGGTCAAGGGAATCGCCGCCGGCAACGCCGTGGGCGAAGCTTCCAAGGTAACCAGCCCGACGTTCACCCTCGTCCACGAACACCCCGGCCGATTGCTCTTGTACCACGTGGACGCATACCGGTTGGTGGGGCCGTGGGAGCTGACCGCCCTCGGTTTCGACGAGATGATTCGCAACGACTCAGCCGTGGCTGTGGAATGGGCGGATCGGGTCAAGGACGCGATACCGGATGACGCCCTGTGGATCGACCTGAAGCCGACCGGTCAAACGGGGCGGGCCTTCAACCTTCGCGCGACCGGCGACACATCTTCCCGCTGCCTGGCGGCCCTTATCGAAAACTCCGCTTCCGGTTGACACACGCCGGGGCGGTCGCAAAATGGCCGTGCTAAACAACCGTGCCCGGTTACACGCCACTCTCTCGGAGCGGGTAGCGCGAGCGATCGGTGCCCAACCCCGCGCTGTCGCCCACAAATGGGATTAGTCCCTGGGGCTCGGATCAATGGCGCAGCATTGCGTGCGGTGGTTAAGGATGTGGATGTGCAGCACCGATCCGACCCTGTGAGGATCTCCATTGGCACGACACGACGGCAGAAAAACGACGGATCTTCGCCCGGTCGAGATCGTTCGAGGATATACCGAGAACCCGGCTGGTTCAGTCTTGATCCGTATGGGCAGGACCCGCGTCCTGTGCACCGCCTCGTGGGAACCGAGCGTACCCAAGTGGAGGATCGGAACGGGAAGCGGGTGGGTCACCGCGGAATACGACATGCTCCCCGCGGCGACCGACGAGCGCCGCCGCCGCAATCGGACCGGAATCGACGGACGAACGCAGGAGATCCAACGGCTGATCGGTAGATCGCTGCGGGCGGTCGTCAACCTTGACTTGCTGGGCGAGAACTCGATCTTGATCGATTGTGACGTGCTGCAGGCGGACGGTGGGACCCGCACCGCCAGTATCACCGGCGCCTATGTAGCCCTGTTCGATGCGGTCAGGGTGGCAATGCGCAACAAGTGGCTCAAGAAGTCACCCATCATCGACTCGGTTGCCGCCGTTAGCGCCGGCCGAGTGAACGGGCGGTTGCTGCTCGATCTCGACTATCAGGAGGATTCCGCCGCAGAGGTGGACATGAACGTGGTCATGACCGGCTCGGGCAATCTGGTTGAGGTCCAGGGCACCGGCGAAGGGGCGACCTTCACCCGCGTTGAGTTGGACAAGCTCTTGCGCCTGGCGACCGGCGGGATCAGGCGCCTTGTCGATGCACAACGAGCGGCTCTTCGCAAGCGCTTGCGATCGGGAAGGACCTGAGAAAAACGTCGAAACGAAGAAACGAAGAAACGCGGGAGCGTCGACACACAGGAACCGAAGCGTTGGCCGTCGCGATCACGGCTCGCGGTTCCTCATTCGCAGGGCATAAACGGCTGTGTGCGGGAGAATCAGCTTGGGCAGGTTTGGTATTAGAGGGCTCGCCGGACGGTGCCCACAAGGGACGGCGCTGGGGGCGCTGGCGCTGGGGGCGCTGGTTGTCTGCGGATGTGCGGCCCGAGGGGCACCCTGGACGATAAAGTGCCTGGAGCTGGAGGGGCCCAATCGCCTCGAGCAGGTCGAGCAGATCGCCGAGACGCTGAAACGTACACCCGGGGTCCACTCGCGGGATGTATGGTTCACCGACGACCCGGACGGATTCGCCAGGCTGTACTACGGCACGTACCACCGCCGAACGGACCCGGCGACCGGCCGGCGACCCATACCCCCAAAGATGCGCCAGGATCTGGAGCTAATCAGACGACTCGCCGCCGGACCGGGCAACTACCTGTTCCTCCGTGCAATGATCGCGCGGACGCCGACACCCGACGTCGGGAACCCGGCGTGGGTGCTCACCAATGCCCCCGGCGTCTATTCGTTGCAAGTGGCGGTGTTCGAGCCGACCGACGATTTTCAGGAGCATAAACGTGCCGCGGCCGACTTTTGCGAGTTCCTGCGAAAGAAAGGGTACGAGGCCTATTATTACCACACCCCAGCGTGCAGCACGGTGACGGTCGGTTCCTTCGGCGCCGGGGCGGTCATACCCCAAAGCGGCCGATTGCCCGTTTACAGCTCCGAGGTTGTGGCTCTTCAGCAGGAGGAGCTGCTGCAGTACAACCTTGTGAACGGAGCGGTCGTCCGCCCGAAAACCGCTGAGGGGGTCGGCGGACCGATACGATCCCAGCTTGTGGAAGTCCCCGGTAGAAAGTGATCCTGGGCATGGCGACTCCGACCACTATACTGCTGGCGACGACCAACCGCGGCAAGAGTCGGGAGGCAAGGGCCATTCTCTTGGGGCTGCCGGTCGGTTTGTCCACCCTGGAGCAGCTCCGCGAGCAACCGCCCGCTCCGCTCGAAGACGCGGAGACGTTCGAGGGCAACGCGGCCCTCAAGGCCCTGTATTACGCCCGGCTCCGTAAGTGCTGGACTCTGGCCGACGACTCCGGCCTGGAGGTCGACGCCCTCGGCGGGGACCCGGGGGTCCGCTCGTCTCGTTACGCGGGCTCCGACGGCGACGCAGCCGCAAACAACGCGAAGCTGGTAAGGGAACTTGCCGGGGTCCCCGCTGAGAAGCGAACCGCCCGTTTCCGTTGTGCCATCGCCTTGGCATCCCCGGACGGCGTGCTCGCCAGGGCGTTCGGAACGTTGGAGGGACTGATCGTGGATGAAGCCCGCGGGGCGAACGGATTCGGCTACGATCCCCATTTCTTCGTGCCCGCTCACTCGATGACCACCGCCGAGATGACCGCGGAGCAGAAGAACCGGATAAGCCATCGGGGCCAGGCCCTGCGGGCCATTCGCCCGCGCATCGAGGAACTGCTTCGGGAATTGCGAATGTCGAATAGCGAATAGCGAAGGAAGAGCGCACCTCAATTCGCTATTCGACATTCACTTTTCGACATTCGCTATTCAACGGTGCGTCTCCGCAGCACCATCCCCAATTCCTCGATCCTCAGCAACCATGCAGCCAGTGCGTATGTCGCGACGCCCGAGGTGACCAGGGTGATGAGTCGAACAACCGGGGCCCAGCCGAGGCGCGAACGTAAGGAAGCGGACCCCCCCACCCAATCCGAGGTGAGCACCACCAGAACCACAGCCATGATACCGGTGGCGGCGAGTGTACGCAGGGCGGCGTGTGCGATCGGCTTCCAGCGAAGCTCGGGGAGCTGGCTGGAGAGCTTCATCCCCAGCCAAACAACCTGGATCGTCGCACAGACAGCGGTGGCCAGGGCCAGTCCGCGCTCCTGAAGAACGAACACCAGGCTTAGGTTCATCGCGAAATTGAATCCCACCATGGTTGCGGCGATCCGTGCCGGTGTCCCGCTGTTGTGCAACGCGTAGAACGCCCGGATCAGCAAGTGCTGAGTGAAGTAGGCGACCAACCCCAGGCTGTAGAAAACCAGGGTGCCTGCCACACGCCGGGTGTCACCCGCGTCGAAGTCGCCGTGCTGGAGGATGGTCGCCACCAGGGACTCTGCCGCAAATACAAGACCGACCGAAGCGGGCAAGGCGATGAACAGGCTCAGCCGAACCCCACCGGCCAGGACCTCGGCCATGCCCGCCCGGTCCTTGACGCTCGCCTTCGCGGATAGTACCGGGAACACCGCCGTCGCCAGGGATATGCCGAACACGCCGAGCGGGAGCTGATAGAGGTACTGGGCGTAGCCCAGCACCGCAGGACCGACGCGCTGACCGTCTACCACGATGAACAGGTAGGCGATGAGATAGTCCGCCAGGGCGTTGATCTGCACGGCGGATAGCCCGAGCACCATCGGGGCCATCAGGATCCAAACCCGGCGAATCTGCGGATCGCGCCAACCTCCGCCGAAAATCGGGAAAAACGACACAAAGCGCAGAGCGACACCGGTGAGGATCAGTTGGGCGACGCCCCCGGCCAATACGCTTCCACACACGGCGTACATCAGATGGACGCCGTCCAGGCCCACCCAGATCGCCCCGCCCGTGGTGCCCAGGATAATGCTGGTGTTGAGGATGATCGGGGCCGCGGCCGGGGCGGCGAAGTGCCCGCGAACGTGGAGGACGCCGCCGGCGACGGCTACGGTGCAAATCAGGCCCATGTAGGGCATGAGGATGGCTGCGAGGTCCAGGGCTACATCGGGGGCGATCGCCCGCCACGCGGCGATGACCGCTTCAGCCGCCACCACTACCACCGCAAGCGTTACCACCGAGACGGTCAGGAGCGACCCCACCAGACGACGCGACGAGTCCTCGCCATGCCGGTGCAGGTTCTCGGTCAGAACCGGGATCAGGGCGGAAGATAGGGCTCCCTCGCCGAAGAGCCTCCTGGCCAGGTTGGGGGCCATGAACGCGATGCGGAAGGCCGACAGCAGCTCGCTCGTGCTGAAGAAGTAGCCGTAGACACACTCGCGCAGAAGCCCGAGCAGGCGAGAACACAGCGTCAAGACGGCGATCACACGAGCGGAGTGAAGGAATCGGCCGGAGGAAGGCATCCAGCCAACCATACGGCCGGCCCAAACCCCCCGCAAGATGCCGGCAGAAAACGTCAAAACGTCAAAACGTCAAAACGTCGAAATCTCCCTGTGGTTTTGACGCTTCGACGTTTTGACTTTTTGATTGTTTTAGGGTTGACAAACCCGCTTCCGCTCGAAACCTTATGGCTCGCCCAACGGACGGCATCGGATAGGCAAAGATGATCTTTGCCCTATCAGTTGCTCTGGAAAACGGAGATTTGTTCAATGGCCCACATTGTTGCTGAGCCGTGCATCAAGTGCAAATACACCGATTGCGTGGCGGTCTGCCCGGTGGACTGTTTTCACGAGGGGGTGAACTTCCTCGCAATCGATCCCGACACCTGCATCGACTGCGGCCTGTGTCCCCCGGAATGCCCGACCGCCGCGATCTTCGCGGAGGAGGACCTTCCCGACAAGTGGCACGAGTACATCGAGATCAACGCCAGGCTCGCCAGCGACTGGCCGGTCATCGACGCCCAGAAGGAGCCGCTTCCCGGGGCCGATGAAGCCGCAAAGGAAGACGACAAGCGAGACCAGCTTGATCCGAACGCGTTTGCGGGGTAGGCCGGGCCTTGCCCGACCTTGGGATGGGGCGTCGGGCGGATCCCGACCCACCGGGCTCGACCGGCGGAAGGCTCGGGCGGTGTCCACTCCTTGACGTGGCGAGTCGCTTGGGGTACGTATCTACATTGTCGACGCCCTGATTTCCCCTGTATCGATGGGAGGGTGCAAGCGGTTTCCACCCCAAAGGGATTGACCCGATATTGAGGACTTTTTTGGGGCCGTAGCTCAATTGGCTAGAGTACCGGACTGTCGATCCGGTGGTTGCGGGTTCGAATCCCGTCGGCCTCGTTCGGAAGACCCCGCTCAGAACCGCAAAAGCGGCAAGAGCGGGGTTTTCTTCTGTGTCACCCGTCGGCATTTCCGGGCTTTGCGACTCGGTGCGGGGCCTTGCTGCTGCGCCATCTGCTGCGCCTCCGTTTCGGTCGCTCCCGGATGCCGCCTCATACAAGCTGTCGGGCGTCTGCAGATAGTACCGCTCCGACACCTGCATCGAGTGGCCGATTCACCGACTGACCGCGTGGGGTCCCGCCGGCTTCATCGCGTCGGCGAGTTTCGTGAGTATCCGCCTGGCCTCTTGGGCGTTTTCGAGCACCCGGGTCGATCCAGCGTGGGCGATACGTTGTCTTCCCTTTCTTCCTGCGCCTTGCGATCCACACTCTCGCTGGTGCGAGATTGGAATCTCGCACCAGCGAACGGATCCACGACGAGGTCGCCCGGCTCGTCAGCTTTTCGATGCACCTTGCGGTTGCATAACAACGGGAGCATGCGTGGCGGTTTTGCCCGAACGCCGGGGAGCTGGAACCTTGGCCCGATGACTCGCTTGGGTTATTATCGTGGGGCTACCAGGGAACAGGCGTGGTTACGGAGGAGCGGATGTTCACTCTGAAGAAGAAAGGAAGGTACGAGTCATGAGATGCCGCTGTTGCATGATCACCGTTGCATTGTTGCTCTCGGTGTCGCACTTGTCCTGTCGGGCTTCGGGCCCTAAGGGTTCCGAGCATGATGCCCGGAAGGGAACGAGCGATCGGGCAACGTCTTACACGGCGTATAATCTGTGGTACGAAGTGCCTGAACGGATGTTCGGGATCAATTACCGGCGAGGGGCGATGATCCCTGCCGGCACCGAAGTGTCCGCCTGGCACATGAAGGACTCTCGGGATAGGCCGATCATCGAGTTCACCACCGCGGGCAAGGGCAGGACGTATACAATCTACTTCAGGAAGAAGTTCTGTCCCGGTTTGACCGCCGGGGAGCTGGAGAACCGGCTTTTGACAAACGAGCCTTTCGAGCAGCTCACCAAGGGGCTGACGGCGGCGGAGATCCAGTCCATCAAGAAGGGGAAGTTGGAAGAAGGTATGAGTAAGCGGTCGGTGCTGATCGCTCGCGGCTATCCGCCCGGGCACCGGACTCCCTCACTTGACGACAACACATGGCTCTATTGGGAGAATCGGTTCATGAAGCAGGCTGTTCGCTTTGGCGAGGACGGACGGGTCAGCGAAATCATCGGTGCGGGGCGATAGCACCGACTTATCCCCGTTTCCGGTGCAGAAGCCGCGATCATTATGCATGAAGTCGCAATCACAGGAATCGGCGCGGTCTCCTGCTTGGGCACGGGGATCGCGAAGATCAGCGAGTCGCTTCGGAACGGCAAAGCGGGAATCCGGCTCGATCCCAAGCGTGTGGAGTTGGGGTTTCGCAGCGCGCTGACCGGATGGATTGATGATTTCACTCCGCCGCGGCTGAATCATAAGCGGCGCCGGCCAATCACCGATTTCGGCCTGCAAGCATATCGCGCTGCCTTGGAAGCCATTGAGATGGCGGGGTGGAGCGACCAGGACGTGCGCAGCCCTCACACCGGTCTGATCGTCGGCAACGAAACTACTGCGGTAGCCAACGCGCGCCAGGTTCGGACCGTCGAGCAGGAACAAGATACGTTTCCGCTGGGAGCCAATCTGGTCTTCCAAACACTGACTTCAACGGTCACGATGAACCTGAATACGCTCCTGGGGACTCAGGGTGCATCGTGGACCATCGCCGGGGCGTGTGCCAGCGGCGGCCATGCCGTCGGCCAGGCGGCCGATCTGATTGCTATCGGCCGCCAGCACCGTGTCCTGTGTGGGGGCGTTGCGGAGATTACCTGGGAATCAGTTGCCAGTTTCGACGCGACTAATGCGTTTTCGCTGCGCGTCGACGCCCCGGAAACAGCCTCGCGTCCCTTCGACGCCCAGCGGGATGGCCTGATTCCCAGCGGCGGAGCCGCGATGGTCGCCCTGGAGCAGTATGACCTTGCCCGCCGCCGGGGAGCTACCATCCTCGGACGCCTGCTCAGCTACGGCTACTCGTCGGATGGCCGGGACCTGGCGGTTCCCTCGGGTGAAGGCCTCAAACGGGCGATGCAGGACTGCCTTGCCCGGGCACGAATGCCCCTCGGTAAGGTCGACTACGTGTCGGCCCACGCCACCTCCACCCCCGCGGGTGATGCGGTGGAAGCCCGGGCGATCGCTGGGGTATTCGGCGCCCCAACGCCTTGGATCTCGTCGAACAAGTCGATGACCGGACACGAGATGTGGATGGCCGGGGCCTCGCAGGTGGTGTACGCTGTGATCATGGGGCGGGAGGGCTTCATCGCTGCGAACATCAATTTTGTGAAGCAGGAGGACGGGGCGGCCCCGCTGAGAATCGCCACCGAGACGATCGACGAGAGGCCTGGCGTGGTTCTGTGCAATTCGGCGGGGTTCGGCGGAACCAACTCCTGCCTTCTAATAAGCACCAAACCGTGACGCCAGCGCAACTTCGGCATGCAATACGATACTGTGGTCATAGGTTCGGGAGCCAGTGGGCTCTGTGCGGCGCTCGCCCTGGCTCGGAGTGGACAACGAGTGGCGGTGGTTGAGCGAGACCAACGCCTTGCCCCTCTGCTCCGGCGTTTCCAGCGAGACGGATGGTGGTGTGACCCCGGGCTGCACTATGTGTGTGGGCTGCATCCTTCCGGTACTGTGTCCGTGATTTTCCGATACCTGGGCCTGAGCGATCTTATTCACCCCATGCCCCTATGCGCCGATGCCTACGACGTCATCCACGCAGACGGCGAGGAGCCGATCCGGCTTCCGGTGGGACCGGACCGCGTTCGGGATACCCTGATCCGCTGCTATCCTCGCAGCCGGCGGGCGGTCGCCGCCTATCTTGATCTGGTGGAGGCCATCCACCGCACAACACCTTTTCTGAGCTTTGACTTGCCCGGTGACGTGCTTTCCCGGACGAAGGAAGTGATCGCTTCCACTCAACAGAACCTGACGGCTTTCCTGGCCGGTCACGGCGCCGAACCCGCTCTACAACATATGCTCGGCCGGTATGGCTACTATCTCTACGGCGTGGAAGGAGACGAGTGCCCTCTGCTGGCGCACGCTATGGTCCTGGGCTCATTCTTCTTCTCCGCCCATTCCTTGCCGCGCGGCGGCGACGAAGTCGTGGACGCCTTCCGCCGTAGACTCAGCGAGAACGGAGTAGACCTTTTTTGCGGGCGACCGGTCGCTTCGCTCGAGGTGGATCATCATCGGCGGCTGCGGGGCGTACGGCTGGCCGGGGAGGATGTATTGGAATGCCGGACGTGCGTCTGCACGATCCACCCTCACCTCTTGTCAGACCTGCTGCCGCCTGGGGCGGTTCGACCGTCCTTTCTAACCCGCATCAGAGGTCTGGAGAACACACCTGCCCCGTTCGTCGTCTTTCTTGCGGTGGACGATCCCCCCGACGAGCTTCAACGGAGCAATGCGTACTTCGTGGGCAGGCCGTGCCTGGAAAGGGGTCGGGAGTCGATTCTGCGGACACCTCTCCGCCCGCGGGGTGAAGGTGAAGTCCAGAACCAGCTCCCGACCTCTTTTGCAGCGTTGAACTGTGGACCAACTGGTGGGGAGACCGGCCGAAAGAGCTTGTGCGTGGCGCGCATGGGCCCGCCGGCGTTGCTCCCTTCGCGGCAATGTGGTAAGCCTGGGTGTCGGGAGACGGCCTACGAACAGTCAAAGGAAAGAGAGGTCGAGCGGACCCTCGAAGCGTTCTTCCGGCATTTCCCGGGTCTGCGGAGTAGGTGTCGCGTGCTGGAGGCCGCCACGGCCTGCTCGTACGAATCGTATACCTCGACGGCAATGGGCTCGATGTACGGACTCAAACACAGCGTGCACCAGACGGACCTCAACACACGCACGCCGGTCAAGGGTCTGTATCTGGCCGGGCAAAGCGTGTTGGCCCCGGGGCTTATGGGCGTGTTGATCTCCGGCATTCTGGCGGCTTCTCATATTCTCGGTCATCGGACCGTTTGGGATGGACTGCGGAAATGGCGTTGAGGAGGGTCGTCATCACCGGCACGGGAGCCGTTTCGCCCTACGGGGTTGGAGTGGACCGCCTGATGGAAGCCCTTTACGCCGGGCGATCAGCCGTCGTCAACCAGCGGAGCCAATGGCAGGAGCGTCTGCGAGACTTGACCTGCTGGGTGGGGGCCCCGGTGAGCGAGCCGCTCGACCACCGATTGATCCCGCGGAAGTTCCGCCGTTCGATGGGGCGGGTCGCCATCCTCGCTTGCCTGGCCGCTTTCGAAGCACGAAAACACGCCCGAATCCCGGATGAGAGTTTTGGCTCCGGGCGGATGGGCGTCAGTTTCGCCTCGACCGTGGGCAGCATCGACAGCTTGGAGCGTTTCTTTTCATCGCTCGGTCGGGGGAAGATCGAGGGGTTGCCGGCGACCATCTTCTTCCAATTCATGAGCCACACTTGCGCTGCCAACCTGGCCCAGGTCCTCGGAATCACCGGTCGGGTGCTGTCGCCGAGCGCCGCCTGCGGATCTTCCCTTCAGGCGATCGGCTGCGGGTTCGAGGCGATTCAAAGCGGGGCGCAGGACATAATGCTCTGCGGAGGGGCCGAGGAGTTGCACGTGCTGGTGTCGGCCTCGTTCGACCTGATCCGCGCCTGTTCCTCCCACTTCAACGATCAACCCACCCGAACCCCCCGCCCGTTCGACCGGGATCGGGACGGGACCGTCTGCGGAGAGGGCGCCGGGGCGTTGATCCTGGAGAGCGAGGAATGCGCCCGGGCCCGTGGGGTGGAGATTCTCGCCGAGGTGGCAGGATATGCCACCAACTCCGACGGGATGCACATGAGCGAGCCCCATCGCGAGTCGATAACCGCGTGCCTTCGGGAGGCCCTTGTCCGATCGGCGTTGTCACCCGAGTCCTTGGATTACGTCAACGCTCACGCCACCGGCACGCTCGCAGGAGACCAGGCGGAGGCGGAGGCGCTGCGCGCCGTGTTCGGTGAGGGCCGCGTGGCGATCAGCAGCTTCAAGGGCCACTTCGGACATACTCTTGGCGCGAGCGGAGCGCTCGAAACCATTGCTTGCCTGGTCATGCAAAAAGATGGATACTTGATCCCCAGCTTGAACCTGGAGACGCCGGGGGAGGGTTGTTTAGGGCTGGACCACGTCACCACCCTCCGGCGAAAAAACGTCGAGCGATTCGCGAAGAACAGCTTTGCCTTCGGAGGCATCAACAGCGTGCTCATTCTAACGAGGTATCACGATGACGGACACGGCGGTCGTTGAAAGAGTTCACAGAATCCTGGTGGAGGAATTCGAACTGGCCGAGTCCGACCTCAAGAGCGAGGCGCGCCTGGACAGCGACCTGGGCCTGGACAGTCTCGATAGCGTAGACTTGGTGGTTGCCCTGAAGGAGGAGTTCGGCTTTACGATCGACCGCGCGGTGGACGAAGAGAAGACCCGCAATGTGCACACGCTCGAGGACCTTTACGCGTTTGTCAACGAGAAGCTCACCGTGCGGGCCGGGGAGGCGGGAACCCGCGATTGATCCGAGAAACTGATGGGACGGGTTCCGCCATGGTGTTTGAACGCTGTCTGCATAATGTGGGCGTCGCTGGTGTCGATTGTCTATGAGCTGTTTTTTCTTGTTTTTCTGGCCGCCTTCCTCATCCGGCGCAGGGGGCGCGTGGACGAAGCCCTGCGGCTGCACAACGCGTACTACGGGACGTATATGGTCAGGATGTTCTGGCCTCTCATTCGGGTCCGACGAAGCGGGCGGGAACATGTCCCCGTCGACGGCCCCGCGATGGTAGTCACCAATCATCGCTCCCCGTTCGACATTTTCTTTTTCGGGTTGGTCGGAAAACCCAATATGACCGTGCTGATACGTTCCTGGCCTTTTCGGATGCCGGTCCTCGGGTGGTTCATGCGCCGGGCGGGATACATTGACGTCGAATGCCAGCCGTTTGAACGGGTGGCGGCTCTGGTTGGGGAATTGGCCGCTCGCGAGGTCTCCTTCCTTTGCTTCCCCGAGGGCCACCGTTCACGCGACGGCAGGCTCCAGCGGTTCCGCTCGGGGGCCTTTCGGCTGGCGGTGGAGCGTAACCTGCCCGTACTGCCGGTCTGTATTGCCGGGACCGAGAGAATCCTCCGCTTGGGTCGCTGCCGACACCTGGGGCCCGCGCGCATCGATATCGATATTCTGCCGCCGGTGGACCCCGCATTCTTCACGGGTTTGAGACCTGCTTTGAGACTCCGCCGACACGTTGAGAGAATCTTCAAGGAGCATTTGGGTGAGTGATTCGCACCGGTCGGAAACCGGACCGACACCGTCCGCCACGGGGGTCCCGGCGCGCCGGGACTACAAGGGACCAAAACCCGCCGCCCAGGTCCTGCCGCATCGGGAGGGCATGCTGCTGCTCACTGAATTGACGGAGTGCCGCGAAGGTCACGGGCGCAGCACGGCGGTGATCGCGCCGGACAATCTCTTTCTGGACGGCCACGGAAACCTCGAGCCCATCGCCCTGGTTGAGATGCTGGCCCAAGGGGCGGCGGCCCTGAGAGGCTACCACCCCGCCCGCCCGGACCAGCCGCCAAGAATCGGCTATCTGGTCGGCATAAAACGCCTCGAAATCGCCGGACGGGTTGGTGTCGGTGATTCGTTGACCCTGCAGGTTCACCAGACCTTCGCGATGCAGCAGGTTTCCATTCTAGACGGCCGCGTCTTATTGGGTGATAAGTGTCTGGCCTCTGGCACGCTGAAGGTCTGGGAAGAAGAGGGCGCGCTACCCTCGCCGGCCGCTGCCACTTCGCTTGAGCCATCAAAGAAGCCGGATTCGCTGGTGCGAGATGATTCGCTGGTGCAAGATTCCAATCTCGCACCATCGGCGAGCATGGCGAGCCCGATCCACCGGGCGGTGCTCGCGAGTATGCTGCAATTCAGTCCGATCGAAGAGGGGAGTCAAGCGGCCGGAGAATTCCGTTTCGACGAGTCCTTCCTGGGGTTTCGTGGGCACTTCCCGGGCCATCCGATCTTGCCGGGAGTCGTGATCCTCAAGATGGCCCTGGTAATGTGTGCGCGGATTCTCGGTGCCCCGGCGGATCTGGTCGGAATCGAGCAGGTGAAGTTCTCAGGGCAAGTGTTTCCAATGCAGCGCGTCCGGATGCAGGCGAAGCTGACCCCCGCCGACGAGGGGGCGACCGCCCGGGTCACTCTGGCTCGCGGAGAAGATAGGCTGGCCGATCTTCGATTACGCGTCCAAGCCGCCGGGGCGAGCCCAGGGCCGAAACGAGCATGAGCTGCACTCATGAAGAGAGCGAGGTCTATGTCGTTGACCTCGGGGTAACCTGCGCGCTGGGCTCCACTCTGGAGGAGATCTGGCCTCGACTGCGTCGCGGCGAATCCGCCCTGCGCCGCATCCAGTCCTTCGAGACGGACCAGCTCGAGTTTCAATATGCAGCCTGCGTGCCCGACCTTCAAGCCGATGCTCAACCCAACCGGGTCTGTGCCCTTTTGGGCCGGGCTCTTGCCCAACTCCGCCCGGTTCCCGAGGACACGTTTGTCGTCTGGGCCGGTCTGAAGGGGGGCGTCGAATACATCCAGGCCCAGTGTGTGGAACCGGTTTCCAACCGGATAAAAACCGGTTCCACACCCCCGGCCATATACCTCCCACGGCAGTATCGCCGATGGGTGTGCCATGAGCTGGGCATCGAGAGCCGGGGAATGGAGGTCAGTGCAGCGTGTGCTTCGTCGACCATCGCCCTCTCGATAGGGGCGGAGATGATCGCCCAGGGCGAGCACTCCTGCGTGCTGATCTGTGCAGCGGACATCGTCAGCCGATTCACCTTCACCGGCTTCGCCGCCCTTCGCGGATTGACCCGAGGGGCCTGCCGGCCCTTCGATGCGGATCGGGACGGTCTGACCCTTGGCGACGGCGCCGCCGCTATGATGCTGGCGACCCGGGCGACCGTCACCAGCCACGGTTACACGCCCCGCGCCCGGCTCACCGGCTGGGGCATCAGCAACGATGCCAACCACATCACCGGGCCCGCTGCCGACGGCAGAGGGCTTACCGCGGCGATCCGACAGGCCCTTGAGCGAGCCGCCCTCCTGCCCGAGCACCTCGAGGCCTGGTGCGCCCACGGCACCGGCACGGTGTACAACGACGCGATGGAGCTGACCGCCTTGGAGAACGTGTTTGGTCGACGGCGTTTTCCGATCTTCTCGGTAAAGGGGTCCATCGGGCACACCCTGGGCGCCGCCGGTGTCTTGGAAGCCGCCGTCTGCGTGGAGGCACTGCGGGCAAAGACAGTACCCGCGGTTTCGGGGTTAGTGACCCCGGAAGCACGCGCCCAAGGGCGAGCTGCCCCAGACCCCCAACCCTTCGCCGGCGGCAACATCCTGACCACCAACTCCGGCTTTGGCGGCGTCAATGCGGCGCTGATCATCGAGGCGTGTGGCATGCCCACCCTCCCCCCGACGTGCGCCCGCAAACCGAGGGCGTTCGCTGGTACGAGATACCAATCTCGCACCGGCGGTGGGCATGGCACGCAGATCGCCGTGGCCATCACCGGAGGAAGCTGGATCACCGCCCGGGGCTACGGTGGTCTGGGCACCGTTCCACCGCTCTTCGGGCAGTGCGGCCTGGAGATTGATCCGAGCCCCAAGAGCCAGCGCGGGGTAGAGCAAACATCCTCTTTGCAGCACGTAGGCGTAGGGTGCGCATCGCCCACCATTGTCCCGGGCGCAGGACGGTGGGCCATCCCCCCCCGGAGCGAGATCTTTGACCGCCCCGTGCCGCGCTACGGCCGGTTCGACGACTACACCAAGCTGGGCTTTGCCGCGGTTGCCCTGGCCCTGCGCGACGCCGGATTGGAGGGCGGCAGTGAGGATCACACGATCGGAATTGTAAGCTGCAGTGCGTGGGAAAGCATGTCGGTGGACCGGGCCTACTACCGGACGGCCCTTCGCCAGGGAGGGGCGTTGGCCAGCCCCAACCTTTTCTCCTACACCCTCCCGGGCATCATGCAGGGCGAATGTGCCGTTCATTTTCGCCTGACCGGCCCGACGGTCTGCGTCGGCGAGGACACCAACCGAGGCAGGGCGGCGCTGACAACCGCTCTACGCCTCATGGCCGGCCAGGCGGAGTTGACCATGATTGCCGGGTGGCTTGACGATCCTCCCGACGGCGTGCCACTGCTCTTGGAGCAGTGTGACCCAGACGCGCATGAAGACACCGCTCGCAGTGCAGCGGCGCCTCCGCCCATCGGCGGGGCGATGTTCGTCGTGTTGGAGCGCCACCCCCGCAAATCGCCCGAACCGCTGCGGTGGATCAGCTACGAGGGCGGGCGAATTGAAGGGCAGGAGATCTCCGGACTTCTGGATCTTTTTGGGTAACATGGAATGGAAACTGATCTATCCCAGGTGGCGTAAGCTCGAGCGGCAAACCACCTTTAACCTCCCACCGCACGGTCCGGTGGTCTTCGCGGCCGAAGTGCCCGCAGAAGTTGACCTCGGATTCGTCGACGAGAATGTGGACGAGTTGGATCTGGACGATAAGCCCGATCTCGTCGCCTTGTCGATCATGCTGACGGCCCAGGTCCCCCGGGCGATCGAGATCGCCAACCACTATCGCGGCCGCGGCGTTGCCGTGCTGGCCGGCGGTATCGCGGCCACGCTCCACTGGGAGGAGCTTTCCCGGCACGTGGACAGTGTCTTTCTCGGTGAAGTGGAGGGGCGGCTGGGGCGAGTGCTCGACGATCTTGTGGGCAAACGGCTCGCCCCGGTGTATGACTACCTGAGGGATTTCCCCCCGATCGAAAGCGTCACCTCGGCGCGACGCGACATTCTCAACCGTGAGCGATACATGTATCGCGGCATCCGGATGCTGGATCTGGTCCATGCCTCCCGGGGATGTCGGTTCAACTGCTTTCCATGCTGCACGCCCTACCTGGGTGGCCGCCGGTTCCGCCCGCGTCCCCTCGAAAAGGTCGTTTCGGAGATCCAGTCGATCGACAACAACCGCCTGTTCTTCGTCGATAACTCGTTCGCCCAGGACCGGAATTGGCAAGCGGAACTGTTCAAGGCTCTCATCCCGCTCAAACGGAAGTGGGTCAGTCATCCGATCGGCAGCGACGATTCGCTGCTCGAGGCGGCATATGAAGCCGGTTGCTGGTACGTCTACCAGGCGATCTTCGACACCTCCGATGTGATCCGCCAGAGGGTCAAGAGGTACAAGGATCATGGCATCGGGGTGGAGGGCACGATAATCCTCGGCACCGACAACCATGATGAGGATTACATCAAGCGGCTGATCGACTTCCTCCTGGAAATCGAGCTGGACCTGGCCGAGTTCACAATCCTTACCCCTTTTGCCCATTCGTCCATTCACGCCCAACTGCAACGCGAGGGGCGCATTCTGAGCGACAACTGGGCGGATTACACTTGTGACCGCGTCGTCTTTACGCCCCGGAACATGAGTCCCACCAGGTTGCGAGACATGTACGATTATGCTTGGGACAAGTTTTATCAGTCGGCCAACCAGGAAATGAAGATGGGCCGACTGTTTCACAAAGTGATCAAACGGGAGGTGCAGGACGGGACGTACCAACCCGGGACGATGACGTCCGGCCGTCGGCGCCGCAGCGCGGAAACCGAACCGCGACCGTGAGGGAACGTACGCGGCGCGGAAACCGAACCGCGACCGTTTGGGAGCGGCCTCAGCGCGGAAACTGAACCGCGACCGTGAGGGAGCGGCCTCAGCGCGGAAACTGAACCGCGACCGTGAGGGAGCGGCCTCAGCGCGGAAACTGAACCGCGACCGTGAGGGAGCGGCCGGGGCGGGCAACGGTCCGGCCAGTAAGCGATAGCCATGGCGAACGTGCTGCTCATCTCCTGCAATGTCACCCAAGAGCCCTGCCCGGTCTTCCCGCTGGGGATGGCTATGGTGGCAGAGTCGACCATGGCGAGAGGGCATCACGTGGTCCAATGGGACTTGCTGGAAGCCGGGTGCCCGGAAGAGGTGTCAGGGGCCTTTTGCCCAGAAGACCCTAAGGGCGCTTTGCACAAGAGGGTCCCGACACCTTTTCCGACCAGCAAGCGGGTCGCTTCCGAAATCCGATCCTGCCGGCCCGACGTGATAGGGCTCTCGCTCCGCAACATCGACAACTGTGATTCCAGCAACTTAGTCAGCTATGAGCACACTTATGCCGAGTTGGTTGGGATCCTCCGCAAGCACACCTCCAGCCCGATCGTCTTGGGCGGTGCAGGCTACTCGCTCTTTCCGGAGGTCCTTCTCGAACGAACCGGCGCGGACTACGGCATCGTGGGCGAAGGGGAGGCGTCTTTCGTCCGGCTGGTCGATGAGCTGGCCGGCGGCAGACCCCCGAGGCAGAGGGTTCTTTGGGGCGATACGGAGTTGCCCGGGGAAGCTATCGGGCCCGCGGTGCGCGCCCGGGGGTTGGCGGACTTCTATCTTAGACAGGGCGGGATGCTCAATCTGCAGACCAAGCGCGGTTGTCCGCATCGCTGCGCCTACTGTACATATCCGATCCTGGAAGGCCGAACCTATCGCTTCCGATCACCCAAGGCCGTCGTCGACGAGATCGAGATGCTCGTGACCCGTTACCAAGCCGACTACTATGCCATCGCCGACTCGGTATTCAATGACCGGCAGGGTCGCTACCTGGCCATCGCCGAGGAGCTGGTTCGGCGAGCGATCAGCGTGCCATGGATGGCTTTTTTTCGTCCTCAGCGGTTTGGGCGTGAGGAGGTCCAACTGCTGAAACGGGCCGGACTCCACGCGGTGGAGTGGGGCACCGACTGTGCCACTGACGCCACCCTCGAAGGGATGCAGAAGGATTTCACCTGGGGTGAGGTCGAGGAGAGTGACCGCCTCTTCGCCGAGGTGGGAATCCCGGGGGCCCACTTCATCATCTTCGGTGGCCCCGGCGAGACCGAGCAGACCGTCCAGGAAGGGTTGGCCAACATCGAGCGTCTCTCCAAGTCCGTGGTCTTTGCATTCAGCGGTGTTCGCATCTTGCCCGGCACCGCGGTGCAGCGGATGGCCGTCGAGCAGGGAGTGCTGACGGGCGAGCAGGACCTCCTGCAAGCCCGGTTCTACTTCTCTCCTGGCGTTACCCAGCAGTTTCTGCACCAGGCGTTGCGAAAAGCCTTCGACGGACGCCGGGATCGGCTGTATCCCCCGGGTAGGGATGCCCCGAGAATTCGGGCCTTCCACCGAATGGGCTATCGCGGTCCGATCTGGGATCTGCTGCTCGCCGGCGGGGGCCGAAGACGGCGAAGGTGAGAACGTGGAAGGAAGTTGCCAGTTGTCAGTTGCTACGCCTCCCCCGGCAAGAACGAGAGAGTGGGGTTACGTTACCACGCTTTGGAATTCGCCCAACGGTTGGCTGCGGTTCCTGCGAAACTTGCGAGATTTCCTCCAATTCACGGCGGGGTACAGGAAGGCGAAATGACTACTGACTCCTCGCCCTCAAAAGGCACGGATGATTCCTGCCCCACCATCAGCGTCTTGCTCGCGATCCCGACCTTCAACAATCGCGACACACTACGCGATGTGGTCGAGGACGCTCTGAGCACGGGGCTGCCCGTTCTGGTGGTCAATGACGGCAGCACCGACGGTGGATGCGAAACGCTCGACGATCTCCCTGTTCACCGAGTCGATTCCACAGACAACGCCCGTCCCGAGCGCAGCGAAGGGCGGGGTATCAACCGGGGCAAAGGGGCAGCCATCGTCGCCGCCGGGCGCTGGGCCGAAACCCACGGGTTTACCCACGTCATTACACTCGACGCCGATGGTCAGCATGACCCGCGCGAGGTGGGCCGATTCCTTGAGCGAATCCAACGCAGCCCGCAGGCGATCATCATCGGCAAGCGGGATTTCCCCGCCGCCCAGGCGCCTCGTTCCAGCAGGTTCGGGCGACGCTTCTCCAACTTCTGGCTCAAGGTCGCCTGCGGAATCAGCCTTCCGGACAGCCAATCCGGCTTCCGGGCCTATCCGGTACCCATCCTGCGACAGGTGAAGTGCGCGTCTCACCGGTTCGACTTCGAAATCGAGATTCTCGTCCGTAGCGTTTGGGCAGGCGCCACGCTCGACACGGTGGACATCTCCGTCCGCTACGACGAGCAGACCCGGCGCTCGTCGCGCTTCCGCCCTTGGCTGGACAATGCTCGGATCAGCCTGACCTACACCCGGCTGGTTCTACGGAACTTCGCCCCCTGGCCGCACAAGACCCTCATCGAGGACCCACGAACCGGGGAAGGCAGACTCTCACTTAAGCGCCTGCGTCATTCCTGGGAGATACTACTGCGCGAGAGCACTACGCCGCGTGAGATGTCCGCGGCGGCGATGCTCGGCATCTTCCTCGGCACGCTGCCCCTGATCGCCTGCCACAGCGTGATCATTATTTTCTGCGCCACTCGCCTCCGGCTGAACCGGCTGATCGCCCTCAACGTCAGCCATATTTGCGCTCCGCCCTTCGTACCGGCGCTGGCCATCGAGGTCGGCTTCTTCGTGCGCAACGGACGCTGGCTGACGGACTTCAGCGTTCAAACGCTGGGGCGCGAGATTCACCAGCGGTTGCTCGATTATCTGATCGGCTCGATGATCGTCGGGCCGATCTTGGCCCTGGCGGCCGGGGGGCTCGTGTTCCTGCTTGCCTGGCTGTATCAGAGCCACGTCCGCCACAGGAGGCGGACGCTACACGGACGGCCCGGGGCGCCGCCGATGGCGGATCGAACTTCCGGTGACCACTCACCCCAGTATGGCGGACGCCTCGGGCATGCCATCTTTCACTGGTGGATTCGCCGGCTGGGGGTCGCCCCGTCCTACGTGCTGGCGGCGCTGATCATCCCCTATTACGTTGCCTTCCGACCGAATGCTCGCCGGGCGGCCTCTCCATATCTGAAACGGCGATTCCCCGACCTCTCCCCTCTCCGGCGCTTTGCCAAGACCATTGAGCATTTCTACACTTTCGGCAAAGTGCTGATCGATCAAGCCGCGATGGGCATTCTTGGTCCACAGCGGTTCAAGATCGAGTTCCCGCGGGCGGAGGAATTGCATCAACTGGCCCAGGCGCAGCGGGGCCTTGTGATGCTGACCACTCACGCCGGCTACTGGCAGACTTCCATGGCCAACGTGGGTGACTTGGAGGTGCCGGTGCACTTTCAGCTTCGATTGGAACCCCATACGGCCGGCCGGCATTTCTTCGAACTCGCCGGCGAGAACAGCCGTTTTCGCATCATCTCACCGGAGGCCTTTCTGGGCGGCATGGTCGAAATGACCAGCGCCCTGAGATCCGGGGAATGTGTGGCGGTGATGGGCGATCGGGCTTTTGGGGGGAAGACGCAAACGGCGGAGTTTCTGGGTGAGCGGGCGGCCTTCCCGATAGCACCTTTTCACCTGGCGGTGCACACCGGCGCCGAAGTGGTCGTTCTCCTGACCGCCCGCACGGGGAAGTGCGCTTACCGGATCGAGCACACCCGGATCACCAGAGAGAGCGACCGCGGTAAGATTCCCCGAGAGGAGATGATCAACGAGCTGCTGCAACGCTACGTGGCGTGCCTGGAGGAGTATGTATTCAGGCATCCATTGATGTGGTACAATTTTTTCGATTTCTGGAGTCGCCAGGAAGAAGGCACGCCGTAGCCCAAGCGGCGTGTAGATTGAAGATTGTAGATTGAAGATCGAGAGCCCTGCCAAATCGGCAATCCCCAATCTTCAATCGACAATCAGCCAGTGGAGGCTGATTCGTTGTCACTCGAGCATGAACTGAAGGTCATGATCATCGAGGAGCTGAAGGTGGAGGACGTCCGCCCGGAGGCCCTGAAGGACGCGGATCCGCTCTTCGGGGAGGGTCTGGGCCTGGACTCTCTGGATGCCGTGGAACTGGTCGTCTTGCTGCAAACCCGCTTTCAGGTTGAAATCAAGGATATGGAAGAGGCCCGGGTGCCGTTCTCCTCGATCGCGGCCCTGGCGGACTTCATCCGTGCCCGTCGAAACGAATCATGAAACCCGGGATTGCGGTGGTCACCGGCTTGGGGGGCATCTGTGCGGCGGGCAACTCGCTGAGCCGGATCACGCACTCCCTGTATGCCGGTCGGCGCCACCCGGCGCCGCCCCAGCGCGTCCAGGTTGATCTGGACAGGGTCTACCCTGTGTTCGAGGTTCAGGATCGGTTAGAGGGGCTCTACCATACTCCTCTTCACGGGGAGCCCACACGCACGGCTCAGCTCGCCCTGATCGCCGCCGAGGAAGCGTTGAGTCAGGCCGGGCTCGATAGGGAGATGCTCCGCCGGCGCTGCGTGGGCGTCTGCATGGGCACCACCGTCGGCTGCACGCTGAACAACGAACGATTCTATCGCGAGTTCAGGGCAGGCGAGTCACCGGAGCTGACTGCGGTGGATCGATACCGCCGGAATAACCCAGCCCTTTTTCTGGCCGACGCGCTGGGGCTTTCAGGTCCCGTGGCTACCATCGCCAACGCGTGTTCCTCCGGGACAGACGCCATCGGTCTGGCGAAAGCGTGGGTCGAAAGTCGGCAGTGCGAAATCGCGATCGCCGGCGGCTGCGATGAACTCTCCCGCATTCCTTACCTGGGGTTCATTCATCTGCTGATCACTTCCCAGGAACCCTGCCAACCGTTTGACAAGAACCGAAGAGGTTTGAATCTCGGTGAAGGGGCCGGCGTTGTCATCCTGGAACGCGCTGGTGCGAGATTGGAATCACGCACCAGCGAAAGGGGATCGCCGGTGTTGGCGTCTGTTGCGGGGTACGGGAGTTCCGCCGACGCCTATCACCCCACGGCGCCCGATCCGGACGGAGCGGGCCTCAAACGGGCTATCCTGCACGCCTTGGGGCAGCAGGGACTCGAGCCAAGCCAGGTGGGGTTCGTCAACGCCCACGGTACCGCTACGCCGGACAACGACCGCGTCGAGGGGCAGGTCTTGGGCGAGGTTTTCGGCGAGGGCGTCCCGATTGTGGCAACCAAGGGTTACACGGGGCATACCCTCGGGGCCGCCGGCGCCCTGGAAGCCGTGTTTACGGTCCAGGCGTTACTGGATCAGCGTTTGCCCCGAACGGCCGGCTTTGAAGAGCCGGATCCCGAAGTCGCCGTTTGTCCCACACAAGAGAACGTCACCGTTCGGACGGACGTAGCGATTTCGAATTCCCTCGCCTTTGGAGGGAACAATGCCGTTTTGGTCCTCCAAAAAGGGTAGGCCCGCGTGATGTTCTCCATTCTCGGCATCGGTCCGGTGTTTGCCGGAGGTTGCGGCGTTGCTTCGCTTAGAGCCGCCCTCGAAGGCTCCATCCAGCCTCGCCTTTCGTTGGCGGGCCTTTCGCTGGTGCGTGATTCCAATCTCGCACCACGGGAACCGAACCGTGACCGTCAGGGAGCAGCCAACCCGAACCACGACGGTGAGGGAGCGGCCGTCCAAACTGAATCGGGCCCGGTGCCGGTATACGAAGCTTCCGTCGATGATCTGGATCGTTTCATGCCCCGGCGGGCCCTTCGGCGTCTCGACAAGTTCACGCGGATGGCCCTGCTGGCCTCGTTCATGGCCGTAAAAGACGCGGGACTGCCCATCGAGGACAGGAGCCGGATTGGTATTGTCTTCGGGACCGGCTTCGGACCGCTCGAGACCACCTTCCGGTATCAGGACAAGATCATTGACCAGGGGGATAGGGGAGCGTCGCCCACGTTGTTCGCGAACTCCGTGCACAATGCGCCGGCTTCCGCCGTCTCGATCTTCATGAAGATCAAGGGACCCTGCCTTACGATCACGAACTTCGAGCGAACGACAACCGAGGTGCTCAGGTCCGCGAGCGCGTGGCTCTCGCGCGGAACGGTCGATTATGTGCTGGCGGGCGTCGGAGATGAGTACTGCGCGGTGTTGGGCTACGCCCTACGCCGGCTCGGAGCGGGCAAACCGAACCGCGACCGTGAGGGAGCGGCCGTCCACACTGAATCGGCCCGGATCGACCCGCTACGGTTTGATCGATGCTCGTACGTTCCCGCGGAGGGGTTTGTCACTTTCCTTCTGGGCAGGGAGGTCCGAAACGGGGCCTACGCGCGCGTCTGCGATCTGGTTTCCGAGCCCTCCTGCGACCGTCTGGACAGCGCCCTGCTGGCCGCCCACCGCGCCGTATTCCTTGCCGCAAACGGTGATCGTAGTTCCGGCCGGTTCTACAACCGCCTGTTGATGCGAGATCTGCCGGTGCGAGATTCCAATCTGCTGGCGCGAGATTCCAATCTGCGGGTGCGAGATTCCAATCTCGCACCAGCCGGCCCGAGGATCGCCGCATATTCGCCGCTATACGGGTCGATGCCGGTCGGTCTGGGCTTCGACCTGGCCTTGGCCGGCATCTCCTGCCGCGCTGGACGGCTCTACCCTTCCGCGGCCGGCGGGGGCGGGGGCGAGCTTGACTTGCTGACGGAAACCACGCCGTTACATGACGGGGAGCGGATTGGTTGTCTCGAGTGTTCGTCGCACCACGCAACATTCATATCCCTGGCCAAACATTAAAGGTGGGTGAGGAGATGATTCCGGAAAACACAGTCAGCATCGCGTTCATCTCGCTATTCTCTGCGGTGGCGTTGTCCCTTACGGGCGGTGGCGATCGCCCCTCCGAGCCCGCACCGGGCAGGGAACTGTCACAAACGGAAACGCAGCTCTTTCTGGAGCAAGTCAGTGACAATCTGGGCTCTCTCGAGACTCTCCGGGTCGACTTCCTTCAGGAGCGCCGGATGTCGGCCTTTGTGGACACTTTAAAGGCCAAGGGGACCTGTTATTTCCAGGCTCCAGACAGGATCCGATGGGAGCTGAAGGAGCCCTATCACTCTGCTCTGGTCTTCAATCAAGGCAAGGTGGCCAAGTTTCTCTTCGAGCGCGACACCGTGCGGAAACTGAATCCGGGAGCCAAGGAGATTATGAGGGAGGTCCTGAAGCTGATCTGCCAATGGATGCAGGGGGATTTCGAGTCTTCAGAGGAGCTGTTCGACATGCGCGTCGAACGGGGAGATGATTTCCTGGTCCATCTCACACCGTCGCGGGGGAAAATGCGCGACATCATCCAATCGATCGAGTTAAGCCTGGACGGGAAATCGAAGCACATCAGCAAGGTGACCATCCAGGAGAGTCCAAGCGACCGGATTGTGATAACTTTTCTCAAAGAACAATGGAACATCGAACTGGATAAGGATCTCTTCTCGCTGGACTAACGTGAATCTTAACGCTTCGATCACTCATTGCTCCTCTACGCGCCTCTGCATGCCCGTGTTGTTCTGGGGCTTTGCCGCTTTTCTGCCGAGCGGCTGTGCCGCCTATCGGTACCAACCGGCCGACCGGCTGGATGCCGAGGCGATGCGGGCATCCTGCCTGTCCAGGATCAATGATCGTCTCCCCAGTTCCTGCAGGCTCACTCAGCGCATTTTGGTTAGCTTCGGACGCAAGGATTTCGACATGACCGGCTATCTTCTGATCAGACCGGACGGTTCCTGGCTGGGGGTCACCCTGGGCGATATGGGAATTGAGCTTTTCAGATTCGAGTACAGCGAGGGCCGTGGAAAGATTACTGCCCAACCCCCCTCCTTCCCTTTGAATCCTCTTTATGACGGGATCATTGGAGACATTCAACATCTCTTCGGCAGGAAGCGGCCATCGGATGTCTACATTGTCCAGCGCGGCGAATCGGTTGTCGGTCTGGTCATGCAGCTCGATGATGGGGATCTTGAAGAATACCAGTTCTCGCGGAGCAGCGGTTCTCTTGTGCGATCACTGGGTGTATCCGGCGGGAGGATCGTCAGGGAGGCGGTCTATCATGAGCCTACCGCATATCCCGGCTTGCAGCGCCCTTTGCCCCGCGAGATCGTGTTGAACAACCACAGATGGCATTACTCCATGGAGATCATGCTCTTGGATGTCCAGCAGGGTCAATAGGCGTACCCCGCCCTTCGTTGCCCTTGGGAAGGGGGGTGAGGTTTGATACCCCGCCCTTCGCCGCGCTCGGAACGGGCGTGGGGGGTTCGTCGCATAAGAAGACGGTTTCGAGATGTGGATTGAGCGAACAGCCACGTACATTCTCGACCACGGGCGTTCTTTTCTGCTCGCCAGCGGTTTGATGCTGGCCCTCGGCCTGATCTCCGCAACGGGGCTGAAGTGGAACGAGAACATAATGGACTTGCTCCCCCGGGAGGATCCCGTCGTCTCGACGTTCTTCGACTTCATCGATCGCTTCGATGTCATGGATTACGTGTACTTCGAGATCGGCTCTTCGGGCAACGGGAGAGACCTTACCGAGGACGAGCTGATCGGGAACGCGGATCAACTTCATCAACAGCTCGCCTCCTCGGGTTACTTTGAGAAGATCGTTTACCACTGGGAACCGAAGGATTTCTATTCGGCGGTTCAACAGATCACCCGGCACCGGGCATCGCTGTTTTCCCGGGGCGATGCCGCCCTGTTGGAGGCCAAGCTGACATATGACGCTGTGGCGGAAGCAATGGAGGATTGGAAGCGGGTGTTGACCGAATCGCCGGCCCCCTTCCTGTCCAAGGCCTTGTATGAGGATCCACTGGGCATCAACGAGATCTTCATTAACAAGCTGCACACCTTGCAGTCGCTGGGCGCTCCGTTGACCATGCACGAGGGGCGGCTGTTCAGCGAAGATCGGAAACACACCCTGATCGTCGCCCTCCCACGGTTTCCAGCCACCGACAGTTATCATGCCGAGGAGCTGATTGAGTTTGTGGACGCGGCGATCGAGAGAATCGAAGCGGGCGATCCATCCCGGCGGGTGCGGATCGCCTATTTCGGCGGCCATCGTGCCAGCCTGGAAAACGGCCGGCAAATCAAAGCGGACATCAAGTTAACCATCATGCTGTCGGTCGCCGCAATCGCCCTGCTGTCTTTCCTGGTCTACAGCCGTCCGGGGCTCGTGCTGGTGACCTTTGTTCCGGTAATCTTCGGTGCCGCTTTTGCGTCCGGGGTAATACGTTGGCTCGATCCGTTCATGTCGGCTATTGCCATCGGATGTGGTTCGATGCTGATCGGGATCTCGGTCGATTACGCCATCCACATCCTGCACAGCGCCGATCAGATTGCCTCTGGATCTGACGTTCAGGGCAAGATGGTCCAGATCGTCCGGCGCCTTTTCGCCCCGATCGTGCTCAGCGCTTCGACAACGCTTGGGGCCTTCTGCGTCCTGCATTTCTCGATCATGCCCGGCTTCCGGAACATAGGTCATTTCGGGGCACTCGGCATCATCGGTGCAGCAGGTTTCTCGATCGTCGTCCTGCCGATCATTGCCGCCAAGCTTCTGCAGACGTCCGCCACGGGGGGCGGACGCTACGCCCGCCCCGGGCGCAGACCGGTGTGGCGTCTGAGCCGCCTCTTCCGACCGCTGTTCAGTTTGACCTCGAGATCAAAGGCCGGGCTATGTCTTCTCCTGGCGGCACTCACCGTACTGTCGCTTGTCGGCGCGGGGAAGCTCGAGTTCGAGGGCGACGTTCAACAGCTCAATTCGATCACCCCCCGGACCCGGCATGACTTGGATCGGGTGGTGGGCGTTTTCGGCGACATCATGAGTTCAACCGCTTTTGCGATTCGGGAGAAGGACCTGGAACAGGCCCTGCAAAGGAATGAAACGCTTGCCATGCTGCTGGCCCGTGCCCAGAAGCGTGGTGCAATCAGGACGGTCAACACCGTCGCCGGGTTGCTGCCCAGTAAGGCCACCCAGAGGGAGAACCGCAAGCGCTGGGAATCCTTCTGGAAGACCGGCCGTCTTGACAAGCTCCACCGGGACCTGGCCCAGGCCTGCGCGCATCTGCGGATGCGGCCGGAGGCTTTTGAGAAGTTCTTCCAGTCCTTGCGGAGTCCCTTACCATTGTCCGGTTATGGTGTGGAGGGGGGGGTTGATACCCCACCCTTCGTTACCCTCGGGACGGGCGCGGGCCTCTTGGGAGAACTGCTGGCAAACTACATGTCAACGGGTGAGGAGGATGTGATCCTGCTTACCCGGGTGAAGCTCGAGGACTTCGACGCTTTCCGGGAAATCCAGAGGGAGGTGGAGGAACTTCTCCCCGGCACCGCCGCCTTCAACGGACGGTTCTTCGTGGGCCACATGGCCGAGTTGATCTACGGCGAGATGAAGCGGCTTGGCTCGGTGACTCTTGGCCTGATCTTTCTGATTCTTCTCATCTTCGTCAGGCGGCCCGGCCTTCTGGTGGCGATGCTGGTGCCCCTGCTGACGAGTCTGTTGTGGACTTTCGGCCTCATGGGCTGGCTCGATATCCGCCTCAACATTATGAACAGCGTGGTCGCCGTGTTTATCTTCGGTCTGATTGTGGATTACAGCATCTTTCTGACCATGGCAATGCACACCTCTGGAGGGGTGGATTCTCAACACCTCCTGCGCACCTGCGGCGCTATTACGATCTCCGCGGGGACTACTCTGTGCGGGATGGGAGCGTTGCTCTTCGCCGGACACCCGGCCCTCCACTCGATCGGGGCCACGGCTTCTGTGGGAATCGGCAGCGGCCTGATCGCCGTTTTTACGATCATCCCGCTTTTGGGAAGGATCATCCCGGGATCCTCGGGTTCAAAAGCCGCGTGCGAGAAAGGATCCTCGCACTCCACGCCCGTCCCGAGCGCAGCGAAGGGCGGGGTACCCCAACCGGGGGGACGAATCTGCGGTGCGGCCATGAATCGAGCACCGGATCCAGCGACGATTTGTGACCAGATTTGCGGTTTCTTGCGCACCAGCGTTTTGGACGAGCACATTGATCTAACCGCGGAATCCCGGCTGAGCGATCTGGGCGTGGATTCCGTTTCGCTCGTTGCCCTGTTGCTCTTTATCGAAAGGCGGTTTGGGGTCATGCTTCCGGAAAGCGCCCTGACCCGGGAGAACCTGGAAACGGTGGAAACGCTGGCCCATTGCGTCCGGAGGATTGAACGGCAAACGGAAGGACAACGATGATCTTTGCCCTACCCGATCCCGGGAACCACCACTGATGTTCGACGGCCCGGAGAAGCTCCCACGATCTATCCCCCCAACCGGTGGCGACTATTTCGCCCTTGCCTTGGATCACTTGATGCGGCGGATGGGTCTGGCGGGGAATGTCTGCCGTCTGGTCCTGCGACTGGATGAACCGCTGGACAAAGAACGTTTTCGCTCCGTGCTCGATCGGTCTGACCTGATCAACTGGCTCTCGCGCCTTCACTTGAGGCGCCGTTTCCCGTTCCTGGTTCACAAGTGCTTCACGTGCAATGGGCAAGCAGCCCTGATCCTCAGAGAACACGCTGTCAAGCACGGTGGAGCTTCGGATGAGGTTCCCCACATAGTGCCCTCCCACCGAGGCCTGAGCCCCAACCGGGCACCTGGCCTGGCGTTCGACGTGGTTGACCATCCTGACGGTTCGACGTCCATCATGCTGAGCTGGCACCACGCTCTCATGGACGCCCTGGGAGCCGAACTCCTGTTTCAGCATCTCAACCGCAGCGCAGCTTGCAATGATCCTGCAGACCAACTTCTCGCTCTTACCAGACCTGACCGGGCGAAGTCGACGCTGCAATCTCTTCTGGGCTTCCCGAGGAAGCTCGCTCGGGCCAGGCAAGCGGTTCTGTTTGTGACGCACGCATCGCGGGTCCCGATCGCCTCGTTGATCCGGCCACAACACCAGTTGACTCGCCCGCGTGGGGCGAAGCCCGACCTACGGGGGGAACGTCGGGCGAAGCCCGACCTACGGGGAGCACGTGGGGCCGAGCCCGACCTACGGGAAGGGCGTCGGGCGGAGCCCGACCGGGCGCGGTATGACTTCGTCTCTTTTGATGAGCCGGCCACGGCGCGGATCGATGCTCACGGCGAGCGAATCGGCGCCGGTTACCACAAGGGTCTGTTCTATCTGGCGGCGACCATCCGGGCGTTTGACCGTGCCCTCCGCCACCGGGGATCGGCCGACGGTGCCTATGTGGTTCCGGTCCCGCAGGACCTCAGAAAACGCGGCTCTTTGGGGCCGGTATTTGCCAACCGGGTCACGTTTCAGTTCTACCGGGTGGAGCGCGGGCAGACCGGCTCGCTGCGGGAGACATACCACATCCTCCGGGAGCAGATGATCGATCAGTTGCGACGGGACATTCCCCAGTCTTATGTGGCGATGATGGAGTTGTTCCGCAACGTCCCGCTCGGGCTATACTCCAAAATGCTGCGTGGTCCGACCGAGGGCCAACTGTCGAGTTTCTTTTTCTCTTTCACCGGCGAAGCCTGTCAGAGAATGGATCGTTTCCTGGGCGTGCGCGTGCGCACCATCCGGCATATGGCCCCGCTGGCCTACCCCCCGGGGGTGGGCGTTGTTTTCTCCCGCCACCTCAGCCGCCTGTGCGCCACCGTCTCGTTTTTGGAGGGCTGCTTCGAACCCCGGGAACTTACGACGTTCGGTGAGGCGCTCCGATCGGACTTGATCGACGGAGACACACCTTGAGAATCCTCTTGGTCGCCGATTACGTCTCACCAGGGCTCGCGGAAGATCCCATGGCGATCATCGGGCGGGTGATGCGCCGGCGGGTCCGTGTGGTCAGGCCCAATGGATTGCAAGAAGCTGTCGCTTCGGGTCATCCAGTACTCGGTAAGTCGATTGGGGCAGCGCCCCCAATGACGCCACGCGGGCAGCTACGGCAAGTGTATGCAAAGGTAGTGGAACGGGGGCTCCCCCCGCGGCGGCGGAGTCGTTGGCAAAATGTCCGAACGGATCGCGTGTGACGTGCTGGTGGTAGGCGGCGGACCCGCCGGGTTGGGGGCTGCGCTGGGGGCGGCGCGCTGCGGCTCGGTTGTGGTGCTGCTCGAGAAGAACGGGTTTCTTGGCGGGCTGGCCACTGCGGGCCAGGTCGGCACAATCTGCGGCCTGCCACCCCCGGAGGGCACTATCGCAACGCCCTTCTCCAGCCTCGGTTTCGTTCGGGCATGGGTCGACTCGCTGGCTCGGGCCTCGGGAACCCAGGTTGCCCGAATGCCCGGGGGGCTTTCAATCCTGCCCTTCCATCCCTGGGACTTCCAACGGCTCGCCGACGACCTGGTCAGCCGCCCCGCAGACCTCTTACCCGTGCTGCACGCCGTTTTGATCTCAGTCACCGTTGATTCCGGACACGCCGTCGGAGCGGAGGCCCTGGTCTCAGGCCGCATGGTCACTCTGCGAACCAAGAGCCTGGTGGACTGCACCGGGATGGCCACCGCAGTCCACCTGGCTGGAGGTGGCATAGTCGAGGAGGACTCACCCCAGCCGTCAGGTGTGATCTTCTCGATGGAAGGCGTCGCGGAGACCCTGCAGGATCTGGGGGTGCGTTTGTCGTCGTTACGGGAGATCTCTCGGGCTGGCCAAACCGGCCGGCTATCTCCGACCTGCGCGTCGGCGAGCTTCGTGCCCGGCTCAATCCGGGACAACCGCGTGGATATCAAGTTGTCCCTCATCCCCGGCCCGGAGGTGACCCACTGGCAGCGGATAACGCAGATGGAGATCAGCGCTCGCCGAGAAGTGGAGGAACTCAGGCGTTTCCTTACTACGGAGTTGCCGCCGTTTCGTCATTCCCACCTGGGGCGAATGGCGACTCAGGTCGGCGTCCGCATCCCCCGACGGGCGCTTGGCAGACGCACCCTGAGCGAAACCGACGTCCTGGATTGCGGCAAGTTCGACGATGGGGTAGCGTGGGGCACTTGGCCGGTTGAAGAATGGGACCCGGAAGGCAGACCCCATATTACGCATCTGTGCAATGGTGAATACTATGAGATACCTGTGGGATGCTTGCACTCCGCGGATCTGGAGAACGTCTGGATGGCGGGGCGATGTATGTCAGCCGGCAACCGGGCTCTGGCATCTGCGCGGGTGATCGGCACCGCCCTGAATACCGGCTGGGCAGCGGGGATCGCCGCGGCATTTCAAGCGGGTGAGAAACCCCTGACCGAGGCCGTCGAGTGCGCCCGTGGGCACTTCGGGGGAGACCCGTGATAGAGGAGTCTTGTTGTGGAACGCAGTGCGAAAGCTAGCGCCCGGGATGGAATGACCGGGCTGCTTTCAGAATCGGCGGAAAAGTGGCCGCGACGCACGGCGCTTATCGATGAATCCGGACCGGTGGACTACCAGACGCTGGCCCGACAGGTCGAGACCGCGAGGCGTGAGTTTCATTTGGCCGGTCTGCGGCCCGGGCACTGCCTCGCCGTGATGGTCCGGGATGGGCGCGGTTTCGTGGTCAGCGCCCTGGGGGCGGTGGCCTGCGGAGCGGTTGTCATGCCGGTCACTACGCGGATCACCAAGGGGGAGCTGTCCGAGATGCTCGAATCGGCGTCGGTCCATGCCCTGGTCGATGACGGCAGCAGCGGGCATACCACCGTGGGACGCTCTGGCCACTTATCGATCGGTACGGACCTCGGCATGCGTCTGACCTGGATGACCCGACAGCCCGATGAAGCCGTGCGCGACCTGGTTCCCGACGCCGCGTTTGTCCGCTTCACCTCGGGCACTACCGGCGAGTCCAAGGGAGTGGTCCTGTCGCACCAGGCCATACTCGAGCGGACCGCGGCAGCCAATCGTGGGCTTAGGCTCGGCTGCGACGATACCGTACTTTGGGTGCTTCCCATGGCCTACCATTTCTTTGTCTCGATCGTGCTTTACCTACGATACGGGGCCACGGTGGTGGTCTGCCGTGACGCCCTGGCCCCCGCACTTCTCGAGACTGCCAACCGCCATCGTGCCACGTTCCTCTATGCCTCACCGTTGCATTATCGGTGGCTGGCTGCCGACCAGTCCGGTCTGATGTTTTCGCACTTGAGGCATGCGGTCTCGACGTCAACGCGGCTGGAGCCGCGCACGGCCGAGTTGTTCGCCCGGCGATACGGGCTGCCGGTGGGGCAGGCGTACGGGGTTATCGAAGTGGGCCTGCCAATGGTCAACCTCGATCGGGCGGGTGAGAAACCGGAATCGGTTGGCCGCCCTCTCCCCGATTACGAGATAGGGATCCTGGACGAGAACTTGAGGCCGTTGCCGGAGGGACTCGTCGGGCAACTGGGGGTCCGGGGACCGGGCATGTTCTCCGCTTATCTCGACCCGCCCCGCTTGAGGGAGCAGGTGCTCGACGACGGCTGGTTCCTGACCGCAGACCTGGCCCGCCGGGACGATGACGGGTACATCACAATCGTGGGACGCAGCAAGTCGGTAATCAACGTGGCCGGGGAAAAGGTGTTCCCGGAGGAAGTCCAGGATGTTTTGAACCTTAATCCACGAGTGGTCTGCTCCCGCGTGGTGGCCCGCCCGTGCTCTTACGTCGGGGAAGCGGTCCACGCGGAGATCGTGCCGACGGATCGGGCCCGTCCAATCCCCCAAGAGGAGCTGATCGCCTACTGCCGGCAGCGCCTGTCCGGTTTCAAGGTGCCCCAGTCAGTGAGCGTAGTCGACCGGATCGAAGAGACGCCCAGTGAGAAGATCCGCTATCGTTGACCGGCCGCGAGGGGGCCGGGAGTCTATGTCGAAGGGATGCCTCCGGCCCGAGTCACCTTCACCATCTTTCGCGCCGTCGCCGGGCAGCGAGGACTGGTATCAAGGGCGGGAAAACTACGGCCGCCATCCCGGTGATCTGCACGTCGGTTATTCGCGAACCCTGCGGCGCGCGTATCAAGGTTTTCCGCCGCGGCTGAGGTGAGCTCCGGTCTCCGAGGCGTCCTAGAAACAGATAAAGGGGAGTATGCAGTCGTGCCAGTCGTAGCACCAATGGCCGTCGCATTCGTCATCATCACGATAAACGTTGATCGTCCCGCCTCGCGGCTCGCAACTAACCCCCATGGTGAGGGGAATGCCCGCCAAGGCCAGAGCAACCAGCCACACCTTCGCCTTTTTCTCCTTCATCAACTCTGCCTCCTCTTCTTTGGCACACTCTCCCATCATACCGTTACCGGTCAAACACGTCTACCTCGACCAACCCCGCGAACACTTCCGTCAAGAACTCCGCACCGCACCTGACCCGTGAGACCGACACGGGCTTACCGAGGGTTTACCCACCCGTGGCTCGGTTCCTCCTCTGACCCCCGAAGGGTTGGAAGGTCAAAGGTCAAAGGTCCAACGTGGACTTTCGACTTTCGACTCTCCCAACAATGCTCTGCGCTCTTCGCGGGGTGATGCCTCGAGTGCGGCGGCCGGTTGAGGATCAGGTCCGCTTGAACTGCCGGTCGAGATCGGCTTTGGCGAGGCGGAGCATGGTGGGTCGTCCATGTGGACAACTGCTGGAGTTTTCGACGAGGTGTCGCTGCTGCATCAAGGCATCGATCTCCTCTTGGGTGAGCGGATCGCCGGCCTTGACCGCAGCCTTGCAGGCCATCATGTCCAAGAGATCGCTTATTACCTGCTCGGGATCGGGTGACGCGGCGCGCTGGTCGAGCTGGTCGAGCAGGTCGCTCATGAAGGAGGCGACGTCGGCATCTTTCAGCATCGACGGGAAGCTGTGGACCGCCACCGCGTCCGCTCCGAATGGGGTGGCCTCGATTCCCAGGCGGGTGAGTAGCTCGCTATTTGATTCCAGAAGGGCTACCTGCTTGGGGGTGACGGTCAGCGTCTCAGGGAGCAGGAGTCGCTGTGATTCCAGCCGCCCCTCGCTGATCCGCCGACGCAGTTGCTCATAGATGACCCGCTCGTGCAGGGCGTGCTGATCGACGATGATGATTCCGTCTTCGGTCTCCGCCACCAGATACAGGTTATGCATCTGAATCGCACGCCGCACAGTCCCGGTCCGCCCGGGCGGCGTCAACCGGGCGGGGGACGCTGGGCCCAGCGAAGCCGCGGGAGCAGACGAATCCGCTTCCGCGCCGGAAGCGGCTTCGCTCTCCGGCGGGCCGTACAGTGACCGCCACATGGCATCGACGTCCATCGACGGCCCGGTTGAGCGGGCAGGCATCTCGGGCCTGGATTCACTGGACGCCGGCGAGCTGTACGACCCACCCCCGGTCCGCTGACCGGGGGGTGGACGTTGATACGGTACGGCAGACTTCAGCGCCGCCGCGGTCTCGCGGAGAAGCCGATCCTGCTGGGCCGGGTCCATGGCTGCGGTTGCCCGATTGGTGCGCAACGCCGGGGTCAGGTCGCTTCGCTGGAACGTCTCGCGGATTGCGCTTAAAACCTGAGAGTGGATCAGGTTGGAGTCCGCCCAGCGGACTTCGATCTTGGTGGGGTGGACGTTGACATCGAGGCTGGCGGGATCCAAGGAAAGAAAGAGAAACACAACCGCGTGGCGGCTGGGGTCGGTCAACCCGCGATAGGCCTCCTTCAGGGCGTGGCGGATGTAGCGGTCCCGGATGTACCGCCCGTTGACGAAGGTGTACTGCCACTGGGCTGTCGCTCTCGACTGGGCCGGCGGAGCTACGTAGGCTTCGATCTCGAGACCCCGCTCGTTGCGTTCGATCCGGATGAGGTCCGCGGCCAGCTCCGCCCCGTAGAACTTTCCTATGCGCTCGAGCCGGGTCTTGCACGGAGGAAGATTCTGGGTCACCCTGCCGTTGCTTTTCAGCTCGAAGGCGATCTGCGGCATGGCCAGGGCCAAGCGGGCGAGCTGCTCGTTGATGTGCCCCACTTCCGTCGGTTTGGAGCGGAGGAACCTGCGACGGGCTGGCACGTTGAAAAACAGGTCGCGAACCTCGACGGTTGTCCCGGCTGGACCCCCGGCAGCCCGGGCGGATTCGAACTCCTTGCCGGCCATGCGAACCTCGTGCCCTTCGGTGGCATCCCGGGGCCGGGAGACGATCCGCAGCTTGGAGACCGCGGAGATGCTCGCCAGGGCCTCACCGCGAAAGCCCATCGTGGCTACGGCGAAGAGATCCTCCTCGTCGACGATCTTGCTGGTGGCGTGGGCAACGACCGCCAGGCGAAGCTCCTCAGGGGTCATTCCAAACCCGTCGTCGGTGACGCGGATGAGCTGGCGGCCCCCGTCCTCGATGGTTACGGCCACTCGCCCGGCACCCGCGTCGATTGCGTTTTCGATAAGTTCCTTGACCACACTGGCGGGCCGCTCGACAACCTCGCCGGCGGCGATCTTGTTGACAAGCAGAGCGGGCAGCACACGGATGCGGCAATCAGTACCCATGGAATCCAAACCGGCGAAAAACCGTACACGGGCCAACAAAACCACCCGTCATCGGAGGTTGGGCATCACCCACCATTCGTCCCCAGGCGACGACGACAAAAAGCGAATATAATCGGTCCGGCAGCAGGAATCAAAAAGCGTGGCGCCCGCGGGCGAAAGATGTGCTTAGAGCGCCTAACAGCACGTATGTGGGGCAGGCTCTTCAGCCTGTCGTTTGACCGGCTCGAAAGCCGATCCCACAGGGTTTGGGTCCCACAGCTTTTGATGGAGGCTCTCGATTCCCGCCCATGACCCGGATTCACGAACATACACGAGCGGTGCAACGACCGATCCTGCTTGGCATCGGGCCTGCTTCCTCCGCCCAGGAATTGCTGGTTTTGCTGGAACGCGTGGTCGAAGCCGGGTTTGACGGAGTGGAAGTGGCCCTGCCCGTGCCTGCCGGCGACGGAGTCGCCGGGGTCCCGCGGTGGCTGCAGGATCTTCTCACAACCCAGGCGCGGTCCAATCCGCCGGTATGTGCCGTCGCCGGGCGGTGCCTTACCACGAACCTCGATGCGGCGATCGACACTGTTAAATCCCTTCTGGAGCAGTCCGCTGCGGTGAGTGCACGATGCTTGAATCTGACGATCCCGCCGCTACGGGGCGTCGGACCGGCTGGAAGTGAGTCTCGAGGCGGAGGATTTGGACGCTACCAGCAAGCGCTCAACTTCGCGTACGCTTTGCTTCGCCGCCTGCGTTTTGAGTCGGAGGCAACCGGGGTAGCCCTGGCAATCGAAGCGGGTGGGGACGGCACACTTCTATCGCCGGTGGAACTTCGCGAGCTGATCGACGAGGCCAATTCCTGGGCGGTCGGCGTGTGCATCGATGTGGGGCGCATCGCCCGCTTCGCTCTGCCCAGCGATTGGCTCTTGACCCTGCGTCATCGGGTGCAGGCAGTGCGGATTCCCCAGCAGGTTCCGGCCGATCCGCCTGGAGGCCCGATACCAGTGAGGCCCGTCGACTTTGCAGAAATCGGAGACACCCTGGACGAGATCGGCTTTACCGGGCCGATCATCGTGGACGGCTGGGTGGAGTCAATGGTAGACTGGTGAAAGTCGAAGGTCGAAGGTCGAAAGTCGAAGTTGGACCTTTGACCTTCAAACGCTTCGGCGTAATGGGACACAAAGTACCTTTCCTCGCAACGGAGCTTCATGCAATGGCGAAAACTCCCAGGAACCTGTGGCGATGCATCAGTTCGCTTCTACCTGTCCTTCTGCTCGCCTGCCCGGGCTGCGGAGAGGACAAGAACGACTTTGAGGTCATCTCTTTGGAGGGCAAGGTCGAGAAGATCACGATTTCCACGGGCCAAACCGGCGAGATCAGCGTTCGGTATTACAGCGAAAAGCACGAGCAGGAGATCATCGGGAAGGGCCTGATCACAAAGGAAACCGAGATCCAGATCAACGGCGTGGTCGCCAGGCTCGAAGACATCCGCGAGGGAGACCAGGTTCGCGGTGAGGTGCGCGTCGAGAAGAAGGGCGGGAAGAACAAGCAGATTGCCCTGAAGATCTTCGTCGATCGCCCCAAGCCGGTCGGGCGCGGTGAGGGATAACCCACGCGATGGGCTCGTAGACCACGCCGAGCCGCAGGCTTAAGCCTGCGCTAACATTCGCGCAGGCTAAAGTCTGCGGCTCGGGTCCGGTCCTTTCGCCCGCCTACGGTTCTTGTTGATGGAGGTTTTTGAGGGCGTCGCGCAGCTTGGCGGCCTCCTCGAACCGTTCCTGTTCGATTGCGTCGCGAAGGGCTCTGCGCGTCACGATCAGCGAGTCTTTCGGCATCTTTGCCCCGAGTTCGACACCCAGGGATTGCAGGACTTTCATCTCCTCGGATTCCTCGATCGCCTCCGTCCGGCCCTGCTGCTCGAGGTAAGTTCTTATGTGCATGATCCCGCGGTTGACGTGGGCTAAGGCGCTGGCCGGCTCCCCCTCCTGCATTGCGTCCTCCGCCCGAGCCCGGGCGTCCATCATCAGTACATACGGGCGGAATCCCTCGAGGGCCGTCCGGTCCGCCACTTCCATGGCGTGGTCGCGGCAGAGGTCGAACACCCCGAGGTTGTGGGAGGTATCGCGGTATACGCTCGAGTACTCCTCGAGCACGAACTGAGCCACGTAGCGGCGGTAGTAGAGCGAGGTTTCGCGGCGCAGCTCGTGACACTCCTCGGGGTCCAAGTGGAAGCCCGATTGGGTGCCGCTCCGCTCCTCGTACTCCGTGACTTTCTTCAGATGATAGACGAGGAGCGACTCACATCCGTGCGGCGTGAGGCCGTCGGGCCGGCCTTCCGCCTCCAGTTGCAGGACGCCCAACTCAACCCGCATCTGGATCCTAACCGCCCCATCCATCCCGAGGATCTTGCGGACCGATATCTGTTCCGGCTCGTAGGGCCAGTCGCGCAGCACCGTGTGCAAATCGATATAGGACATCTTTCCCACTACCAAATTCGGCGATCCGGTCTACCACTTTCCCAAAACTCCCTGGGTCCTTAGCAGTCTACAATTCACCCGGCTTAGGAGCGCAGGGACCGAGAACATCACGAGGTGGACAGGTGTTTCTCGAATATCACCAGATTGTTGGCGGTGTGTGAGTCCCAGCGGATGCCCACGATGTCGTAGCCGTTCTTGACCGCAAGCAGCAACATGGGGCGATGCTGGTTGTAGCACTCGAAGCGGGCCATCTCGTACTTGTGATCCATCGCCCAGGCCTGCTCGGCTGCCAGAAGCTGCGAGGCGATGCCCAGGCGGCGGAACTCCGGCAGCACGCCGTAGAGCCAACTGTAGTACGTGGTGGGCCGAAGCTCGTAGCCGCAGCCAAACCCGACCGGTCGGCCGTCCAGCTCCGCCACCATCATCAACTTGTGGGGGTGGTGCTCCAAACGACGCTGGAAGTAGGCCAGGTCCCTCGCCGGCCTGAACACTTGATTGTAGAGGTCGCGGATGAGCTCATACTCACCCGGCCCGACTATCTCGATCCTGGCAGTGGCCATCTATCCGAGCCTCCATCGCCTGGGGCGAACCTGGTACGGCAAAACGTACGGCAAAGATTCTCTTTGCCCACCAGGATGCAGGCGCGTCGGAACGCCCACCGCGATGGGCTTCAAGCGGAAGTGTAGCGCATGGTTGCTGCGAGCACAATGCCAACCGAGCCGCGGGCTTCACCCCGCGCGGATTCACCAACGCCAACCGAGCCGCGACCGTAAGGGAGCGGTCGCCCACATGGACGTCGGCGCAAATCCTGAGAGAGTGCCCCGGAATCGACTCGCTGATCGCCAGCCGTCCAGTGATTTCTGATGAATTGAGGGGCCGTTGCGGGTATACTTGACTCCCGAGCCGCGGGCTTCAGCCCGCGCGGACGCCCCGTCTGCGAGGGACCCGGTGTCCCAGCCGGCAGAGGTGAGAACCCCGATGCCCGAATCACAGGAAGCACTGGACGACGCCCGCGACGCCCGCATCGGGCAGGTCATCAGCGATTATCTTCACCGGCGGAAGTGCGGTCAGGCTGAGCCGGAAGCGGAGCTGCTGGCTGACCATCCCGATCTGGCGGACGATCTGCAGCCTCACCTCGCGATGCTCCGCGACCTGGAGCCTCCCGGGGCAAAGATAGCCTCCCTCGTCGCCAAGGGAATCCTCGAAAAGTCAAACGACCCGCAATACCCGGCGGTGCTCGGCCCGTACAAGGTTGTCGACTTCATCGGCCGGGGTGGGATGGGCATCGTGCTCGAGGCCCACGAGGAGAGTCTGGACCGGACGGTGGCCCTCAAGCTCCTGCGGCCGGAGCTGACCGACGACGCCTCAGTTCTTAGCCGCTTCACTCGCGAGGCCAAGGCGGCTGCAGCCCTGCGGCATCCGAACATCGTCACCGTCTACGCGGTAGGCGAGCATGGCGGAACGCACTTCATCGCCATGGAGTACATCGAGGGTCCCACGCTGGCTGAGCTGATCCGTGACGTGGGTGCCCTTCCGAGCGAACTGACCCGCGAGGTGTTCCGCCAGATACTCTCGGGGCTGGGTGCCGCCCACGACGCCGGCCTGATCCATCGAGACATCAAGTCCTCGAACATCCTTCTGGACGCGCCAGGGTCCCATGGCCAAGTCCGTGGGTGCCATGGCCAAGCGCAGCGCGGCCATGCTATCGTCAACGGTGCGGAACAGCCCAATGATTCTAGTGCGGACACCCCTGAACATGCCCGCGCCCTCCCGATGAATCGGGAGGTCTTGGGCATGGCACCCACGGATTTCCTCTCCGCGACCGTCAAGATCGCCGACTTCGGCCTGGCCCGGATGGCCTCGGGCCAGACGCGCATGACCCTCCCGGACTCGATCCTGGGTACGCCGGAGTACATGAGCCCCGAGCAAGCCCGCGGCGACGAGAACCTCGACCACCGCACGGACCTCTACTCCGCCGGTGTCGTACTCTACGAGATGCTCACTGGCCGCGTGCCGTTCAAAGCCGATTCCCCCTCAGCCGTGATCCACCAGATTCTGCACGATCAGCCGCCCGACCCCCGAACCCTCAGCGACAACACCGACCCCCACTTGGCCAGCCTCGCCCTGCGCCTGATGGCTAAGAAACCGGAAGATCGTCTGGGGTGCGCCGAGGAGGCGGTTACGGCGCTGGAAGCCGGCCAGAAGGTCGCCCCACCGCCCCGACCACCCTGGCCGTGGCGTAACATCGTACTCGGTGCCGCCGTGCTCGCCGTTCTTGTCGCTGGAATATGGTGGGCATGGGACTTCGCACGACACCCACCCACGGTCGATCCACCGAGTACACGGAAGCTACCGCTTACGGACGTGCGGGTTGACAGCAAGAGGGCAACCGTCCTGCTTGAATGGCGCGGTGCCAATTCGGCTCCAGAGGTCTTCCACACGTTCCCGGATACAGTGGGGGCCGTCAACGACGTCGCTCTCGTTGACCCGGACGGATTCCCGGGTAATGGCGATGAGGTCGTTGTGGTTGGCTCGAGCATTCCGTTCGATGACGACGGCAACACCCTGATTGCCCTCGATCTCTCTGCTCAAGTACTATGGGGTCTCTCCCTTCGTTCGGTGCTGCAGTGGCCCGATTGCGAGCCCCCGAAAGCATTCTGGCAAGTTCCGGACATCCTTGCCGCCCAATTGGATGATGTTCCAGGCGATGAACTGATTGTGCTCGCGAGCGACCCACGGGAGTACCCGACACGCATTTCAGTACTGGACCCGCGCAGCGGACAAATCCGCAGTACGTTCTGGCACTTTGGAGACATATCCAGCATTCGACTGGTCAGGAACTACTTTGACGACGGCCGCCCAGCCATCCTAGCCCTAAGCCAAGCGTAGTTTGATCGCTTTCTTTCAAAAAAAGACTCGAAATGCCTTCCGTAAAGCGTTAGAGTGCGGTGTCACAGAAACGGCACTATTACGCAAGGAGGCATTTCGAGTGAACGGCAGCATACGCAAACAACTGGCCCGTGGCAAGAGGAAAAACCAGTACCGTCTCCGGGACATCGAGTGGGAGGATCAGCCGCACCCCATGTTCTCGGCAAGCAACATCAAGTATGACCTGGCGGACAAGACTCGCGGGCTGGCCTGCGGAGGAATCGGAGCGATACACACCCTCGCACGCCA
>SDBU01000512.1_pt1 | contig 53814 bp, 76 predicted proteins | sample 2277071 | NCBI WGS metagenome assembly SDBU01 (sample SAMN10397929, study PRJNA504765) | marine sediment metagenome | isolation source: marine sediment core GS08_GC12, 126 cmbsf | place: Arctic Ocean: Gakkel Ridge, Loki's castle | collected 2008 | reverse complement strand
CCTTAACAAGGCATATAGAGCATGGACAAACCATATCTTTGTATATGAAGTGACATTTATAATCTGTTGAATATATTATACAACCTTTACAATCTGCCATTTTAATTAACTCCTCATAAATACGTTATTAACATTTACAACATTCATTAGCAAGACCACATTTAAGACATATAATATCACCTTCATCAGTTAAACATGCTCCCATAAGAAGTTGTATAGCTTCTGCGTCAGTTATATCAATGTTATCTTCAAGACGAGCTTTACCAGTCACTATATCATACGCTATATCTAATTCCATTTTAATTCTCCTGATTTTTATATAGTTGATAAAAGTTCCTTTCACTTATTAATATATATAGTGACAAGTTAGAACCATAAAAAAATTTGACCATTGATGTATCCTGCTATCCATCCTAATATTGATAGAAGAAAGATATCTTAATATGTATGTATGGATTTATACAATAAAAAGAAAGTGTATAGCGGGACTCTAACCAATCCTGTTTGAATCTCATTATGTTACACTCCCCATCACATATTGCGTTTATAATATAATCCTCCACTATCCAGTCTATAGTATAAAAATTTTGGAACAAAAAATAAAGCGAAAGGTAATTAAATCTTTGATCCTGAATCTGAATAAGATGATTGGGATGCTACCCATCTCAGGATAGCGTCCCTTTAATCAATGTATCTTAGGACGGCTAATGCCTTGACACTTATTCAATTGATTTTTATTTATAGCATTTATAATTTGAGTATCCCTTCTCCTCTCTGTACAGCATCCTTAAATTCAGGACTTTTTATAAAAGTTTTAAGACCTGTAACAAATCGATCCTTATGTTTTTTAATAAAATTTCTTATCTTTTTTGTTTTCATATATCCCTCCTTTATTTTATTTAAGTACACATCATATCATAAACTACCTCAGTCTGCTCCTTTTCTGCATCCGTAAAGCTCTCCCATGCCTTTCGAGCACGTTCCTCTGGTTCTTCAATACCAGCTATAGTTTGTAGCTTTATTATTGCTTTGATTCCTTCTTCGTCAGATAACATATTATTCTCCTTTATTTAATAACTCAAGACACCTTTTACAACTAACCTCTTTAGTATTATGTATAAAAACATTGAAGTCACCAGGATCTCCACATAAAGCCCTATACCAAGGATCTTTATATGTTGGCTTCTGCTTGGATAATAAGTGAATCGTTCCTCCTCTATCCACTGCTAGATTGTGTCCTTTATACAACTCTATTGTAGTAGCCTTAAGTTCTTCCTCCAACTTCTTAATTTCTTTCTTAATGGTCTTAATACTCCTACTCATATCTATACTCCTTTATTTTTGTCTTACGATTTCTACCCAGATTGGTATCTCACCTTTCTTCATATAAACATCATCATTCATAAAATGATAACGGTTCTTTATATTCCATATGCCAGGATTGACTTTACCTGTAAAAGGTTCGTTATACTGATATTCCTTATGGTCAAGTGGGAGAGCATCTCCTTTGTCGAAATTAGCTTGATCAATAAATTCGACTCTCCATACATTACAACAGACTTCTCCCAATTTTTCCCAGTCGCTTGGGATTGGAATGTCATGTTCATAACCATCGTCGTCGTCATAATATGGATATGCGGTAGTTATAATGATTCTATCATCTCCAATCTTATATACAGTAGCAGAGGTATTTCCTAATTGAACATAACCAAGACCATGAGTTTGAGATAACATCTTCATTGTAGCTTGTTCACCGAAACTATGATTAATGCTATAATATGATTTGTATTTCAAATCGTCTGGCATCTCAAATGCATAATCATCTTGTGCTTTATTTTTAAAATAGTTAGCAAATAATATATTACCAGTTGGAAACTCGACTTGACATTCTGTATAACCCTCACTGTGTATTTTATTGAAAACTTCTGCTCTTTCATAGACTAAATCTAAAGTCCTGCCTGATCTTTTGCTGATGTAAATATCCATTTGTGAAGTATATAATCTATCACCACGTCCTTTTATTTGAATGTAGTATTTATCATATACACCTTTGGATATGACAACATGTGAATACTCTTTTACAATTTCACGAGTATGTTCATTAATGATATGTTGGAGGAATGACTCTTTTTCTTTTCTGGTTCGTTTCCTCTTTTTTCTATCATCATACATTATCAATGTAGAGTATCTTAAAACGGATTTATCATCAAAGTCACAACGATTGAATCTGTTTTGAATACTCTTTAATGATTCCTGTATTTTCTTTATTGTTAAATAATTTCCTTCTTCGTCAGATAACATTTTATATTCTCCTTCTTAGTTCTTTTAAGTGGTTTTTTAAGAAAGTTATACCATAACCAAAATCTGGACGGTTCTTATGACTACAATAATATGTTAAACATATAGTTGATCTCATTTTGTGAGATAAGATACAACCCTTTCCTTCTCTCCAGAATCCAGTTTTGTTTCTTACATTAAATTTTTTGGAATAGTATGTCATGTCGTTACTAGTTAATATATAAAAGAATCCTACTCTGTTAAAACAATCATAACAACAACACATTTTAGAATTAGAGTGTTTTCTACAACCTCCGTTTTTATTATGTTGACAATCAAAGTCTATATATTCAAATAGAGATTTTATTGCATGGAACTCTGTTACAATATTGTTGTTTATTTTTATTTCATCTTCGTCGTCAATTATGCGAGCACCTTTTTTCTTAGCATGTTCTATAAATAATTCTTTTTTCATTTGGTAACATTCCTTTCGATAGATTTATTCTAATAATTAAAAGTTAATAAATTGTTTCCTTCACTTATTAATATATAGTAATTAGAACCATAAAAATTTTTGACCATTGTTTGAGATTGTGAGACGGAACCCGATTAAGGATTCCGTCTCACAGAACAACACTATGAGTAAAAAGTAGACCTGTGGTATCAATTACCGTTTTGTCTCAGTGGTCTGCAAAGGTCTAACCAGGCTCACTTAACTACCAAGATACGAACAAAGTGATAGTTAGCGGAGGTTTCCAGAAGTTGTGAGATCAAAACTTTAAGGATGCAGTTCCCACAACTTCAACGCATTGATATGAACGCAATGAATAAAACAACTACATCCCAACGCAACGAAGTATTAGTTGATAACGCTGATGAAGAATGGGGAACAGATTCTAATTTATCACTTCAAGAGCGGAATGAGGGGAGACCGCGGATCTTACTTCTTGTGGGATCTCCCGGGAAAACGTCCGCCCGGCTGCCATATTATGTTCGATCGATGGCTGCGGTAAAATCAGCATACTGTTTAGCATTTTACGCCAACGTGAAAACCAATTGTCGTCAGGATGCTCTCCTGTTTTTCCCTGTTTTCTCTCACCACTCCAAATCACTGGTATGCGCATACATAGTGACCGGTTTGGGTTTTGAAAAGATCTCTGGGACTATTTACATGAAATCAACACCCCACCCTTTGTTTAAGTTCCCTCAGCGACAGAACTTAAACAAAACTTTTATTATTTTTTAAGACTTTAACTCATTTGGTAAGTCTGTTATTTTCCACCATGTACATATCAAAGGAATATCCTGTTGTTCATATTCAATTTCTTCCCAGAAGATAGATTGACCTGGATAGATAGTTGCTTTAAAGTAAGTTAGTGCTCCCACCGAATGATGAATCTCAAAATACATTAGTTCGAATTCATGCTTATGCTCGTTGTAACACCAATCTTGACATTCCCTAATAGAGTTAAAATATTTTTCATCAACTATGTTACCTACTCGATCATCAAAAAATGATCTTACTGTAAATTTTTCCATGTTTAGCCTCCTATAGTTAAAATTAATAAATTGTTTCCTTCACTTATTAATATATATAGTAATTAGAATAAAAAATAGAGTTAAGGGCGGAATCCAATTGAACAGGACTCCACCCTCAAAACACGTTTATCATGCTAGGCATCACCTCCTTTCTATTTATCCACATATTCCTTTTTTTTGTAATTTGAATAATGGAATATTTTCTTGAAGCCATTCCCATGCATCTTTTAATGTACTTCCATCAAAGGTAATATCTAATTCTTTTTCTATCAGTTTTATATATCTGAGTTGACGTCCAGATGGTTTATAAATATAGTTACTTTTTTTGTTGAATGTGCGTAATTCTTCTATATGTTGTTTTATAAACCTATCCCCTCCAGTTGGACTGTCATTCCTATCAAATGGATACCCTAGTTTAGACTCGATTGCATTAACAACTCCTCGTTGTCTTTTAGTCATCACGCCCATAGGAAAATTCCTTACAGCTGTGCGTGAGCTTCTTCAAGAAGTTTCTTAGGATTGACAAGAGTTTTCCGGTGTTTTTCTTTCAATGTAGCTGATGTTGCTTGAGCTTCATCAAGTAATCTAGCTTTTAATACTTGAAGATCTTTGATTTTTTCAGCCTGTTGTTTGAGTTTGTTAGTCTGTCTTTCAAGGGTAGTTACCATACTGTTATAATGTTCCTTTTTAAGAGAAACAAATATATCTGGCATTTCATCATCAACTTCAACTTCAACTTCAATATTCTTTGATGATTTTTTAAGACATGTTTTATCAAATAGAACCTTTTTTAACAGGATAACCATATCCGCATTTGAGTGACATTTGATTTGGAAATTAAATGTAGTTAATTTTTCAATTAACCCAACATGAATAGCAGCAAATATAAATGGTTCTACTAAATTAAATTCTTTTAATTCCCAGGTTAACCTTACAAGGCGTGTAAAAGAAGTTATGCTGAAAACCTCACCGATATGATTATTGCATACATGAATGTGTTTATTAATAAGATTAACAGCCCTGCCAATGCCAGTTGATTTTATATAAACCACCCTTTTGATACCATTGGTATATTGTTTATATCCGTTGCCGTTTCTAATCATTTTAGTCAGGAAAAGACTAATTGGATTAAAGTCATTTGTACTGACCTCCTTGTAACAATACTCACAACCATATAAATTTTTATATATTTCAGTTGAAGTAATTCCATCTCCCTCACTTAAATTATCCCATTCTTGTTTCAATTTTTCTTGAATTGCACTCATTAAATTTCTCCTTTTTTAGAGTGGTTAGTTAGTAAAAAATCTGGAACTTCCTTTCGGAGGATCCAGATTCTTTTAAGAACCTGACTTGTGTATTACTCTTCTGTAGCGATTGCATAGATCAATCCCATGAAGAAACATGCAATAAGACCTACAACTGACCCGATGATATTTCTTGTTTTGTTACCGGAACTATTTTTGGATTTAGCTTTTTCGGCCATCTTGTCAGTTTTTTTCCTTGCCTTGATCTTTGCCATCAACTCTGCTTTTTCTGCCTTATTTGCCTTTTTCTGTCTTTTAATTTTTTCCTTTAAAGCTGCTCTTGCGTTCATGATTTTCCGAAAAGATTCTTTCTGCTCTTTTCTGGCTTCTATGTCAGCAGCCTTTTTGATCGCTTTCCTTTTGGCAATATCTTCTTCGATCATTTCATTAATTTCTTCCTTGGTTGGAACGCCATCTTTTTTTGGTGTTTCCATGATAATACCTCCATAATTTAGAGTTAATATGTTTTCCTTTATACATTAATATATATAGTAAACACAACTATATTAGAACAAAAAAATTAAGTTAAAAATGAACCCGGAACTTCACTGGGGGGTTCATCCCTTAATCTAGTAATTGGTAGTAAGTACCTTTGATAATATAGTTGAAGATTTCTCTGCCGCTATATTACTTATTTTAAGAGATACTCTTGAAATTAATGAACATGTAAAATAACTAACTATGATTATCGGATTCATAATTTTAGATTTAAGATTCTTCATTTTATTACCTCCAATTAAAAGGTTAATAATGTTTCCTCATGTATTAATATATATAGTAAATTATTATATAAAAGAACAAAAAAAAGATGGGATAAATAAAATATCCCATCTTTTTTTCTTTTACAACTGCGCCGAATTGTATGAATCTTATTTGTTTCATAATTATTTATGTAAAGGAAATGGAGAAACAACTATTTCAGGTTCAATATAAACAGGTCGTGGTTCATTTGTTTTTGGATCTATCATCATTAACCAAGTGGCTGAAGATGAAGTTGGCATAAACAAACCATTAGGATCAGGTTGTGGTAATATATATCTATTGCCAAGCCTTTTTACAACTTTTTGTGGGTTTGTGAACTGAGCAGAAAATGGAATACCAAAACCAATACATTTACCAATAAACATTAATTTTCCCTGATAATCACTTTTGATATAAGCATATGTAATTAAATTTTCTTTATCACATAATTCAAATATCATTTTCATTAATTTCTTTTGTTGAAAATTGACGATGTTTGGCATACCCACTTGTCTACTAATTTCAGCCATTAAATTCTCGGTTTTTAATGATTGTTTTTCATCTGCTGTCTCTTCCCAACATCCAATGAACATACAACCAATTATTACAATAGCGATTATTGTGAATATTCTTTTCATTTTAATACCCCCTTGTTTTTATTAAAAATTGTCCTAGTTGTGGTGATTGTAATTTTTCAACATCAACTTCAGCAAACCGTATTCTGATTGTTGCTTTGATGGCAAGTTTTCCATCTTCATCAGCATTTTGATATTCATGATAATATTTACCCAAATCTTGTTGAACTCCATGTAAATAAGATTTGGTGTTTTCAAAAATCTCTCGTTTAATGTTTTGTGATTTTGGTGCAAAAAACTTAAACATTCCCAAACTATATAATCCAATAAGAAATGGAACAGTTAATACAGCTACAACTATTCCTGTAATTTTTAATTTATTCATTTTGAATCTCCTTATTTATAATTATTATGACTCATCCCATTCTTTTTGAGATAATCTAATATATACTCCATAATCTTTAAATTCGAACTTCGTTTCCATCATTCCACCTTTATTACCAAGACCAATTGTAATTCTAATATCATCTATACCAGCATCTAAATAACGTTCTCGAACCTTTAGAACTTCCTCTATCAGTTCGGTATCATTATCTTTGGTAAAAGTTTCAGCATAACCAAAAATCTCTATTTCTAATTTAGAGTTACTATTAAGATCAATAATAGTATTTAATATATTAGTATTATTTGCTGGTATGAATTGATAATCTTCTGCTTTTGCTGTTTTGATTGATAGTGTTATCATAAGGATAACTCCTATTAAAATACCAAACACAAAGTACTTCTGTTTTACCATTCTATCCTCCAATTAAAAGGTTAATAATGTTTCTTCATGTATTAATATATATAGTAAACAGTACTATATATGGGATGGAATCCCTCTCGAGATTCCATCTCTTTAAAGTCTTTTTTGTTCGTTTATAGATTTTTGTGTCGATATGTTTTTTGTTTCTTCTTCCATGACCTGGAAGACAATTCCATCCTCTCAAAAACCGGAGGCATCTTTAACCATATATTTTGTGTTTCCTATTCTTTGAAATTTATTAGATAGCAGTATTTCAATTATTTTATCATTAATAAAGAATGTTAAGACTTCTTTATTACAAGATAATTTTTGTAGATCTTTAACTGGTGTATTTTTATCATATATTTTACCAGTTGAATTTATCTGGAATTTAATATCTGGATGATTGAATAAAAATTCTTTAGTAATTTGAGATTCTCCACAAGTCAATATTGATAAAACAATAAATAATAAAAGTATTTTTTTCATATTAAATCCTTTTTAAATAAAAAATATTTCAGGTTGATCCATATCTATAGCTTGGCGTATTATTTTTTCTTTTTCAACTGCCTCTTTGAACATTTTTTCATATGTTTTATCTTTCAAAGCTTCTGAATGATATTTTGAAAGAATCTGAAAGGTATCGGATGTTCTTTTCATTTTATGGACAATATCGCTATAAGATAAAAAATTGTCAAATAGCTCTAAAATAAGCTTAACATATGCCGGTGTTAGTTTAGGATGGAATTTATTTTGATTACAGAAATTTTTAATTTTGACTTCGTTACTGGTCATAATTTATCTCCTTTAAAACCAATTATCTTGAGAGTCTTGTAACACAGACTTACCACAACGAGGACAAATTCCAGTTGAACTACAACCATCAGTCCCTTGTTTAGTTGGAGTAAGATGCTAGCCTATATGATCACAAAACCATCTTGGTAAATAGTCATTGAAAGTTATTAAAAACATAAGAATAAAAACTACTGTGGAAAATATTGATATTACATAAATCATTTATAATCTCCTCTAAACTAAATGGTATAGTAATTCCACATTGAATTGTGTCGTAATTAGTTCCTCGATCATTTCTCCAAGGAACTGATAAATGTTGGTAAGTATAAAAAATTTGAAGATTGAAATTCTTGAAACTTTTTTTGATACCAATTTTACCGCTTATATCTCCTAGTAAATAGGAGTCAGCGAACCATATATTCCTATCATCTTTTTCAGTGATTCTAAATCCTACTCCAATTCCAGTAGATAACCAAGAGAAGTCTTTTATTAACCACAGTTTTGAACCAATTGATATACAACTAAAATCTTCTTTATTGTTAAAATACATGTGTTCACTTACATTAATTTCCCATTCGGTATAGTCTTTAATCCCCCCAACGGTAAGAGTTTTTATACTATAACCCTCTTCGTCTTTGATATGATTTATAGAACCGAATCCTGTTGGTTGTCCGTAACCTGTGTTTATTGTTACAGAATCATATGAACATGACACACAAGATATAAGTAAAATTAGTGCAAGTAATCGGACTCCCATTTTGTTCCCCTTATTGATCTCCTGCGATTGTGGGTTGATGTAACAGTTAATATTCCCATTAACATAATAAAAAATAAGAGTTTCTTCATAGTAATTTCTCCTTCTTTAAAATTTTACGGATGGAACCTTTCTGAGATTCCATCCTAAGTTTTATCCGGGTGTTGTGACCCAGTCAATTGAACCATCTTTCCTTACATTACCACACAAATGAGTTGTTTTCCATATTTTGGAAAAGATATTGAATGTAGCTACCTCGTCATCTTTGCTATTGACTTCTGCTTCTTCCTTTGCTTCGGTTAGTGTGTTACAATCTTTTATCATTTTAAGTTGGTCTTCTTTTGTATAACTTGCAATATGAAACATAATGTTCTCCCTTCATATTTTATAAAATTAATGATGTATGATTGTTCTCATCTTTGTTCTAATTCAATAGATGGGTATTTCATAATTTGACTCCTTAATTTTTTATTTGGGGAATGATTAAAAAGGACCAACCCCCATGGATTGGTCCTTCTCAGGAGGTAGTACAATGAATCTTAAGAAAAATATTTGTCATCCTGAATCTTCTTGATTCATGGATTTCTGGTTTCTAACTAGAGTAAATATCCTTCTCTTCATTTATTAATATATATAGATAAAAAAAATATTCAAGATAAAAAAAGAGATAGTTGCATATCTCTTTTATTGCATGGTAGTGAGTATAAAGTTGTGTTTGTCATTAGAATATACCGGCCAAATAACTGGTATAGAATATAATGTATAATATACTTCCAGATACTAGTACAGCAAACCAACCGACTACACGAACCGTTACCCAATCTACCATATTTTTTATAAAATCTTCCATAATAATACCTCCTATGTAAATTTCAATTATTGATATATATAGCAAAAAAATACATATATAAAATGTAGGATGGAGCCACAAAAGAGGCTCCAATCTTTATCTATACCCCACACAATTTTTATCATCCGGCCATGTTATTATCCGGATCATGTCACTCGTGAAACTGGATAACAGTATTGCAGATTTTGTTAAGATATCAACCTGTTTTATTTTATCGACTTCAGGATGATCTTTTAAGAAGACCATAAATTCTATTTCTTCGTGAACACTCATATATTTTTCAGGAAATACAAATGTTAAAGTTTCGGGAGGATTAAAAAGTTCTGCTTTGAATATTGGATCTATATAGTTTGCTCCCATTTCTTTTATCCATTGAAAAAACTCATGACGTGGCGGTCGATATTTGATAACTCCACATCGAATTTTAAATGGATAAATATTCATACTATCTACATAATCAATATCTCCAAACATATGATCAAATATGTCTTCCATATTTGTAAAATTATTCACTATTGGTCTCCTTTTTAACTATCAGATCAAATTTTTGTCCATCAGTAAATCCTTCTGCTAATAAAGAGTCAACCAAAGTTCCCTTATCTATCATATCTGTTGTATCTAAACCATAACCACAAGGAATCTTAATTTTCAATTTAGTAAAAGGAATAGGTATTTTGATCTGTGATTTTGATAATATAAACTTATATTTGACTTTCATTCATCCTCCTAATTTGATGATAAAACTTTTTTTGGGTTAATTAAAGCAGAGAAAAATCCAACAATCATAAATATTATACCAGCCATTACTATCAAGGGGATTCCTCGATACGATAGATTTGATATAATGGAAATAGAAGCCATTATAACAAATCCGGATTGTAGTATAGTTCTTATTGTTGAATTAAATCGTTTAGTAAATTGGTAACATTGTATGCTTCCTGCTAGTGCAAACATTACACCAGACAAAACAAATAACGTTACTGCTGTTTTAATAAGTGTCATCTCGTCCATAATTTTCTCCTTTGCCTCCTATCTTCCTGGTGGTTTAAGAACTTCAACTATAGTTTTATAGCGGAAATCAAAATTTTCTGATACCTCGAAATGATAGTAATTATAAATTAATTTACATTTTTTCATTAAATTACCAAGATCTTTTTCATAGCATATTGGTTTACATATACATTCTGTACAAGGGCATTTATTATTCATAATCCCTTACTGCTTCTGCTTCAGGAATTCCGACAGGTTGAAGTGGAATACCATCGTCTGAATATTCTGCAAATCTTACGGTGAGCATTTTACCAATATCATTAGGAAGATCAATAAACATTTGTTTACGATCTTCAACTGTACCTCTTGGACGAGCATCAAACTCTCCACCACTTTCTGTTATACATCTATATACAACACAACCAGCGTCAGTTCCAGTCCCTTCTTTTCCCCCGATAATTTCAAATTCAGCATCCTCATAATCTTTCACTTTTTCAAGATCATTGGAGTTATACTGAAACATATACATACCTTTGGCATTCTTTAACATGGCTCCTTCAAAACCATCTTGCACACATTTGTCATGATAAATTTTTGCTTCAGCATAGTTATTAACCATAGATGTTGGAGTGATTTTGATAGGGCAATTAGGATCTGAATCTAGTTTTTCCATAGATTGAAATATCCATTCCATTCTTCCCTCAAAAGGCAATTTTAAACAAGCAGTATCATATAACCAATATTCTAATAGATGTTGATCTGGTTTTATTTTCTTGGTATACGAACCGATTTTTTGAAGACTCCATCCATGAACATATAACTCTCCATGTAGCGGAGCTGGTGCATTGAGTTTATGAATCCAATCGTCAAGATGAGCAAGGGTTTCAAATAAATGACCGCCCCTTGAATGATGAAGAATTAGATCTCGTGATGGTGAATAGTATGGAGGAACCATTGGAGGTTCAGCCATATTACAAACTCCATTTAATTTGGGTTGAATGAATGATGGATATACAATTTTTCCCTTTCCCACTCCTTTTGCTAATTGAGGAAGCATAAGTCTTGGTATATAATTGGCTGGATCCATTTGCTCGGGTTCATAATTTTCATACCGTTTGGCAGTCCATGAAGATTTAATTTGTGATACAGCTTGCTCAAATGGAGTTGTTTCATTTGCTTTGCCAATATTTTTACCTTTAGCTACAATCTTTGGTTTAGATTGAATTTTTCCTCCAACATAACCTGATTCAATTATAATAGATGATGTACCATTTTCATGCCCTTCAACTCTTGCTTGCCATTGTTTTACTTTACCTGTTCTACTTACTCCGTAAAGAATTGGTAATACTTTTCGCATTTATATTTCTCCTTTATTTTTTTAATATGCTTTTACATACTGGGCATATTATACGCTTTCCTTTTATTTTTTCTTCTGAAAGACAAAATTCTATATCGCATTTAATACATTCAAATGATTCTGTTTCTTCATTGTTATTATACATACCGTCATAATCATCGTCAACTGTTTTGTGACCTAACGGACCACATCTACCTTCGTTTCGTTCCAGCCATTCACGATCTTCCTGACTAATATGTCCTAAGAGTCCAGCCATAATTATTCCTTCCTTTCTAAAAAATTTTTATTAATCAAAAAAGCACCACAAGGATGCTTTTTAACTTACTTAACTTATTATGCAGCATATGCAAACTGATATGCTTCGTTAAGTTCCTGAAATACTTCCTTCTTTCCACCTTGGTCTGGATGGACTTTCTTAGCTTTCATTCGGTAAATTTTCTTGATTTCAATTTTGGACATTTTCCGCAGTTTGGCTACTCTAATTCCAAATGCTTTAGATGCTTTTTTCCAAGTCATTGTATTTTTATTATTACTAAATCCTCCCATGTTATATTTTTTGTGAAGACGTCGTAAGTAATATTTTTGCAGTAACCTAATAAGCATGTTATATCCCAATATTAATACCAAATAAGATACTATTACCATAAGTGTTTCTTTTGTTTCGCTCATTATGTACCTCCTCCAAAATAAGTTAACAATTGTTTATTTTCATACATTAATATATATAGTAATAGAAGGAATAATTAAAGATATTTATTTCATATAAAAAAAGGGTACGCATAATATACCCTTTTTAGATTTTAGAATAGAGTTACTCTTCAACCCATTCACCTCCACCAAGTCTTTTTAAAGATCTCTGGTCTTGCTTCCCACAGAGTTGCTACAAATAATTTGAAAAATTCCCACCAACTTAAATATTTCATTTTGTCCTCCTATAAATAAAGTTAATTTCTTCCTTCACTTATTGATATATATAGAATTTTGGAACAAAAATAAAAGTTGGAGAGGTAAATAATGAGGAAACTAGATATATATTTAAATGAGATTTATAATAAATCTCTTCAAAACAACTTTATCATTCATCCTTCTCCTATTCATGGAATGGGGATTTTTGCAAATAAAAACTTTAAGAATGGAGAAATTATAAATACTCATATTGATAAGCATGATAAACTTACTCAGTTTGGTGCATTTCTTAATCATTCTTTTGAACCGAGTGCTCATTCTTCAAAACAAAAGGACGGTTCATATCAAACATATGCACAAAAAAATATTAAGAAAGATGATGAAGTTACTTTGGACTATACTGTTAATAAGGATCTTGAGCAACCAGAAGAGGGGTGGAAATAGTCACCCCTCTAAAAAATAAGTTCAATATATTTCCAGATTCCGAAACCAAAGGTTGTAATAATAAGAAGAAGACATATGTATAATATTGTTTTTGTTATCCACCATTCAACATCTTCTATTAATAATTCTACATCAAGTGTTCGATCATAGTATTTTTTATAAGAAGGACATTGATCTAAACAGATTACTTTAACTAAACAGGTTTTACAAGGATTAAAAAATTTCTTGAGTATAAATTGTGCTATACTATTCATATTCATCTCCTAAAAAAGTAAATTATAATACTGAAAAAAGGGCACCACAAACCCACAATTGAATTTGGGCACCCCTTAGTCAGAAAGGATGACAAGACCCGGATAAGCCTTGCCCAGCACATTATTAACTTTCAACTAAAAGTTCCCGCCATATGCCAGGGCGAGTGAAGGGACACACAATTAATCCGCAAGGATCCCGCCGTGTGCCAGGGCGAGTAGCATATAATTAATCCCGCCACATGCTAGGGCGAGGGTAATGGAATTCCCAATGAAAACCACCACCTTAACTGTATAATAAAATGATTAATATTTAACATCAATGTGGTCATTGATATATACCAACGTACCGGTTTTGTCAATAACATAATTCTTGTAGTAGGATGTACCACTGTGTGTATTTTTTAAACGCTTTAATTCTGGACGTATAAGTAACCATATTCCTACACCTACAGTAATTAAAACTGCTAATGATGCTAGTAACATAATATATCCTTTCGTAATAAAATTGATCTGACCCAACATAAATGCTGGGCCAGGCGGAGGAAGCAAAGATGAAGAAACTTTACTTCAGATATTAATATATATAGTATTTATCATTTTAAAGGATTTAATACCGAGTCTAATTTAGAACAAATATTAAATATTAATGATTCGCTAAATTGAGGGTTTATTATGCCTAAAATACCAGAGAAAGTAAACTTATTGTATGTCGAAGATGACGAAACAATATCCGATCTTATGGTAGAATACTTAAGCAAATCCAAACATACTAAGTTTAATGTAACAGTTAAGAATACATTAAAAGATGGATTAGAATATTTAGATAATGATCGTTTGACATTAGATGCTATTTTACTTGATTTAATATTACCAAATAGTAAAGGGGTAGATACGTTTAATTCCGTAAATAAAAAATGTGAATACCTTTTACCTATTGTAATAATATCAGGATTTGAGGATATAGCATGTAAGTGTGTAAAATTAGGTGCCCAAGATTATTTGTTGAAACCAGATATAACTCCTGGTTTACTTGTACGATCTATAAAATATGCTATAGAAAGAAAAAAGGTTAAAGAATCTTTAAAACAGGAAAGAGATAAGGTAAAACTAAATGAGAAAAAATTTAGGGATTTAGTCCAAATTGCAAAAGCAAGTATATATGAGATCGATTTTGTTAGTAATAAATTTGTTTATGTAAATGATTATTTATGTGAGCAAAGCGGATATACTAGAGAAGAGCTTATGAAAATGGCTCCATCTAAAATATTAACAAAAGAAAGTGTTGATAAATGGACCAACAGAATGGTATCATTAAGTAAGGGCGAATATATTAATTCATCAACTGAATATGAAGTTGTTAAAAAAGACGGAAGTATAGGATGGGTTCTTATTACATCAAAGTTTATAGAAGATAATAATAATATTATTGGAGCAAATGTAGTAGCAATTAATATAACTGACAGAAAGTTAGCAGAAAAAGCTTTAAAGAAAAAAGAAGAAGATGTTTATATAGCATTAGAAAACAAAATTCATAGTTGGAGACAAGAAATAGTTGTACGGAACATTGAGAGAGATTCACAACTTGAGATAATAAATGGAGAGATCCAGTCTATGACTGATAACGATACAGCGGAGATGTTATAATGAATGATAATATAAATGTACTTCTTAAACTATTTGAGACATTGAAAGAATCTTCTGATAAAAATGAAGAAGCAACACAACAATTGATAGTTCAACAACTTGACTTAGTCGGTCATATTAAATATTTACCGATTGAAGATTTGCGTCAAGCTTTAAAAGATCACGCAAAAGAGTCATCAAGTGATATTGATTTATGTTCAGAAACTGTTACTACAACAAGTGGGGATTTAATGGCTGAAATAAAGAAGGTAGGTAGTAAAGTCAGTAAAATGATTCTTGTTGTAGTAGTTGCATTTACACTTGTAACAGGATTATATGTGATAATAAGAAGTGTTGCTGATAGAGATTTACAGAAAAAAGTTGATGTTACCTTAACAGAAGAACATCGTGCAATTACTGATGAGGTAATAAAAGAAATGAGAAAAGAAGTGTTAAAAATGCATAATGAAAATGAAGCGAAAGGAAAATAAAATATAATGATAGTAGTAGTTTCTGCTGCCTATACCAATATAGAAAGGAAATGAAAAATGGAATGTGGTGAATGTAATATATGTTGTAAATTGTTAGAAACTCATGATATGCCGAGTAAGCGTGGTGAGTGGTGTGAGTATTGTAATCCAAATGAAGGTAGGAGTATTAAACAATGACTTCCAGATTAGTTATAAGTGAACATTATCAATTAGGTGGTTATGATGAATTACATAGGGGACTATCAGGACAACAATATAGATGGGAAGATTTGAGAGTTCCATTTACACGAGATAAACAAGGTCAAGCATCAAAACCTGATTATGACTTTACTAATATGGGATTATTATTCCCACAAAATAATGTCACAGAAATTGTTTATATAACATTACAAGCACCTCATAACATATACAATTCTGAATTACGACCACACATTCATTATATTCAAGATAGTGCGGCATTCCCTGTTTTTAAAATGGATTATAGGATTATTGAAAATGGTGACAATGATGCAAATAAAGCATTTACTACTTTAACCACCTCTGCACATTTATATTCTTGGATAAGTGGAGATTTATTACAAAAGGTAATTTTCCCATCTATTGATATTAGTTATATAACATCTTTAAGTTTTATTATGGATGTTAAAATTTATAGGGATGATGACATTGTAACAGGAGATGTTTTAGCAAAAGAATTTGATGTTCATTACCAAATAGATGGTTGGGGAAGTAGAGAGGAATTTACAAAATAAATAAGGATTTGAAATATGGCGTATATACAAAAATGGTTTGATGTAGATTTTGGTTCATCTTACGCTGGTATAGGCACAACAGGTTATAGATTACTTCAAAATGATAATAGTGATTCCGTAGCAAGAACAACTTCTGGTGTAGTAGATTTAGGTAATGGTAGTTATGGTGTGCCATTAGCAAGTGTTCCAGATAATGCTGTTGGTATTGAATGGGATACAGGTGGAGTTAGTCCAGTTTATGCTAGAGAAGATATTGAACCCCATAGAAAAGATGTAAGTATTCAAGCAGATTTAGATAACCCAGACCAATACAAGGCAGATGTGGCAGATATAGTTGATGGTGTATGGGATGAAGATTTATCAAGCCATGTATTATCTGGTTCAACTGGAGATGTATTAAACAGAATACTTACAGCAACAGAAATTAAATCAGCAGTGGTTAATGATACTGGTGCTAGTAAAACTAAATTTATAACTACTCTAACAGAAACAACCAATGATTTTTGGACGAGAGGGTCGTTACTTTTTACTTCTGGAAATAATAAGGGACAAATAAGAGGTATTAAAAATTATTTAGGTCTAACAAAAGAAGTTACAATTCAAACACCGTTATCATTTCAACCAGCAGATGGTGATATTTTTATTATTATAGCCGCAAGAAAATTCTTAACACCAGATGTTGAAGAGTTGGCAGATGCAGTATTTGAAGAACAAATAAATGAACACTTGACAGTGGGATCTTTTGGGTATGTTCTTAATGAAGTTAATAATGATTTAAAAAGAGTACTTGGATTATTACATGAAAATATCTTTATAGATAATCCAGTTTATGATGCTGGAAATAATCTTACTTCAGCAAGAGTAAGAATATACTCAACTGCAGGTTCAGTTGGTACATCTAATAATGTCATTGGTACATATACTATTACAGCAGGTACAGATGATATTGCTGGAAAATTTAACACATGGAGTCAGATCAAAACATAACTGATCTAATATCAGAAAAGGAACAAATAATAAAAGGATTATAAAAATGCTTATTTATAAATGTGTTAATCAAAAAAATGAGAAAATTTATATAGGAAAAACAAAACACTCATTAGAAAAACGGAAAAAACAACATTTATATGATATGAAAAGTAAAAGATATAAATCAATTTTTCATGATGCATTAAATAAATATGGTCTTAAAAATTTTTCCTGGTATATAGAATGGCATGGAGACTGTTCAAAAAATTGGTTGAATAACTTGGAAAAATATTATATTTATTTTTTTGATTCATATAAAAATGGGTATAATATGACAGAAGGTGGTGAAGGTGGATTTTGTTGGTCTAAAGAACGATTCAAAGATCTTCAAGAATTATTAAAAAGAAACAGAGAAAATAGAGATAATACTTATTTAAAAGGCAAAAATAACTGGGTGAATAAAATTTCAAAAGAAGATTTAAAAATACATATGGAAAAAATGTTAAGTAAAAGAGATAATACTTATTTACATGGAAAAAATAATCCGTTTTGTAAACTATCGCCTGAAAAAAGAATGGAAATTATTTTAAAAGGAAATGCTAAAAGAAAGTTGTTTAGACATACAGATGAATCAAAACTAAAAATGTCAAAAACTTTAATAGAAAGAGGATGTTCTAAAGGAAGAAAAAATCCATCAGCAAAAGTATATAAATTAATTTCTCCTTCTGGTGAAATATTTATAGTGAAAGATGGTTTATTAAATTTTTGTAATGAACTGAATCTTTCATTTTCATTGGTTAGAAAAAATATGAATAACGGGTATAATATAGAAGACACAACAATAAATAAAAGAACAAGAAATACAAAGAATGCTGTAGGATGGGAGGCAAGTCAGTGTCTATAGCAATAGCAACACTTGGATTATTTAATCCTCCAGGCGGTGGTGGTGTAGGCGGGGGAGGAGCACCACCATATAGACAAAATGAAGAAGAGTCTATAACGCCGACTATAATTGTACGGAGTGTTGAGATGGTTAATATAAATTCCCCTGTGGATCTATCAGATAAAATACATATAAAACTTAAGGATGAAATAACGGAGGTCCTTTAAAATGTTAAAATTAAATGTTAATCAAGAAAAACAACTAAATTTTGAGATGCAGTTTGAGGGTATTCAGGAGGTCGAAAAAGTCTCTAGTTTTCTCAGAATTGAAATTGAAGGAATTGAATATGGATTTCCTGCTCAAGTAAAACAAGAATCAGTAACTGTTGATCTTCCTGCATTAAAAACTGTTGTTGCAAAAAAACTAAAAGAAGGTGATGAAGTAAGTGCAAAACTTGAAGTTGTAGCAAATAATCAACATCTAACACCTTGGAAAGATACGTTTAAATTATCATATCCTTTAGTTGTTGAAGCTAAAATTATAGATGAAGACTCTGATTCAACGCCTACATTTAAAACTAAACTTGTAACAAAGGAAAGTGAAGTTAAGGAAATAGTTAAAGAAGAAAAAGTTTCACCTGTTATAATGGAGACTGAAGCAGAAATGACTAAAAGAATAGTTCATAAAATTGCGGAAAAATTAAAATCAAGAAGTAAAAAAATAGTTAAAGAAGAAAAAGTAATTGAACCAATAAAAGAAGTTAAGAAAATAGATATAAAAAATATTACCGAGGAAGATGTTTATAATTATATGACACGAGCAGGAACAAGAAAGAAAGAAGTCCAGAAACTGATTTATGAACAAGCAGAAGTTGAAGCTGGTTCATCTATACCTGTTAAGGTATTAAAACATGTTGTTAACGTTTTGAAAAAATAAACTAAAAATAATGGGAAGTCGAAAATGAGACAAGTTAATTTATTTAGATTAAGAAGAAGTGATCAAGGAACAGAAGGGTTACTTGTATCTGAGGACTTTCATTGTCGAACTCTTGAATTACCTTGGAGATATAATAAAAGACAAATATCCTGTATACCGCCAGGAGAGTATCGTGTGGAAATAAGATATTCAAATAAATATGGTAGAATTTATTGGGTTAGAAGAGTTCCAAATAGAACATATATACTGGTCCATTCTGGTAATTTTGCAGGTGATAAGAATAAGAATTATAAAACACATACAATGGGCTGCATACTTTTGGGTATTAGAAGTGGTTTTTTAGGAGGACAAGTTGCTGTATTAAATTCAAGAATAACTGTTCGAGCATTTATGGAAGAGCTGGATTATCAGGCATTCGATTTTAGAATACAGGAGACGTTTTAATGGGAATCATTTATAAAGCTACAAACAAAGTTAATAAAAAATCATATGTTGGGCAAACTAAAGGTAGTTTAGAAGGAAGGATGCGTGGTCATTTTCATGATTCTTATAGAAGTAATATATATTTTGGGAATTCTCTTAAAAAATATGGAGTTGAAAATTTTAGTTGGACAATATTATATGAATGTAAAGATTGTTATTTAGACTTTATGGAAGAATTTTTTATTAGAGTGTTTGATACATTTAATAAAGGTTATAATTTAACAACCGGTGGTGAAGGTGGTTATATAAGATCTAAAAGAACAAAGGATTTAATGAGCGAAGCTGCTAAAAAAAGAACAGGATTGAAAAATAGCTTTTATGGCAAGCACCATTCTAAAAAAGCTAAAGATTTAATTAGTAAAGTTCATAAAGGAAAGTTGCCTTGGAATAAAGGAAAAACTGGAATTTATTCTGAAGAAACCTTAAAGAAAATGAGTGATTGTAAAAAAGGTAAAAAATTGACTGCTGAGCATAAACAAAAAATAAAAGATAATTGGAGTGGCTTTAAAGGGTATAAACACTCTGAAAAAACAAAAGAATATCTTAAAGAAATAAATTTGGGACGTAAATTATCTAAAGATGTTAGATATAAAATGAGTGAATTAAGAAAAGGCAAAAAACATTCTGATAAAACTAAAAGAAAAATGAGTGAAAAAAGAAAATTATACTGGAAAAATAAAAAAAGGGGAGAAAAATAAAATGATTGACATTATTTTAGGGGGAATTACGGGAATTTTAGGGAACTGTCTCACTTCTTGGTTTAAATTTAAGAATATCAAATTGGAACTTACACATAAAGAAAAAATGGTTGACCTTGAAACTAAAGCCATGATTGAGGAAGCAAAAGCTCAAATTCAGGTAACTCAAGCAAGAATTGAGGGAGAGGTTGAACTAGCAGATGCAGAAGCTTTTCAAACTTCTCAAAAGGTTGGTTCACAGAAACTTTTTCATGAGAAGTGGATTGATATGTTAATGGAAGCAGGAAAAGCAAAATACTATGGATGGATACTTCAACTAATTGGTGGTATGATTGCTGCTGCATTTGCTTTTGTTGATTTGATGAATACAGCAATGAGACCTACTTTAACAGCATATCTTATGGGATGCTCAACTTATATAACATATATGGCGTGGAAAATTATGCAGACCAATGGTTTAGATATTACTGCTGATCAAGCTGTTGCTCTATTTGGTCAAGTAACATCAACTATGATTTATTTAACAGTTTCAGCTGTCACCTGGTGGTTTGGCGATAGATCAATGAGCAAATTTTTACAGAAACGAGCAGACAAAAAAAATAATCAAATAGATGGTTCAATGTAATGTGGATATTTAAGGATTTAAAAAAATGAATTTATGTGATTATGGTTGTGGGCAAGAGGCTAAATATCAATTTAATAACGGTAGGTGGTGTTGTAGCAAGATTGTAAATAAGTGTCCTTCTTGGAGCAAAAGGATGGGAAATACTAAGAGGGGAACAACATTATCAGAATTTCATAAGAAAAAAATCAAAGAGGGTATGAAATGTAAAAAGATAAGAGAAAAAATCCGTCTTGCAAATATTGGCAGCAAAAACCCAAATTGGAAAGGTGGATATGATAAGAATAACATTCCTAGATATAATTGTTATGCGAAAAAGATTTCATATGCTGAAAAAGTTAGAAGAAACAAAGATGATAAACATATCTTAGAAGTTAAATGCGCTTATTGTGGAGAATGGTATATTCCAAAGTCAGATTTTGTTCATTATAGAATAACATGTTTAAATAATTTACACCGAGGGGAAGGACGATTTTATTGTTCTGATAAATGTAAATCTGAATGTCCTATTTACAATAAAACCGAATGGCCCGAAGGATTTAATCAAGTTAATAATTATCAAAGCAGTAGAGAAGTCCAACCGGAACTTCGTCAAATGAGATTTGAAATAGATAATTATACTTGTCAAAAATGTAATAAACATCAAAGCGAATTACAAGTAGGTCTTCATTGCCATCATCTAGAAGGTATTAGATGGGAGCCTCTTGAAAGTGCAGATGTTGATAAAGTAATAACTTTATGTAAAGATTGTCATTTAGAAGTTCATAAAATAGAGGGTTGTGGTTATCATGATATGAAATGCAAACAAGAGGATAAAGTAAATGAATTGGTTCTTTAAAAAACAACAACCATTACCACCACCAATATATAAAAGAAGGCCAATTGCGACTGTTGCAATTATTCTATCAATGATCGGAATGTTTGTTTTAGGTCCGATTGGATATTTATGGAATGGAATGGCTGAAGAATTAAAATTTGTAAAAGGTAAAGTTGAGATTATACAAAAAGAGAAAGTGGATAATGAAAACTTAAAAGATACATTAACTGAACTGAAAGAACAAAGAAAAGAAACTAGAGAAACTTTAAAGGAACAAAATGAATCAATACAAATGAATCAGATAGCTATTAAAGAAATTCTAACGAGACAACAAATGATAATAGTTCCTAAAGGATTAAAATTAATGGGGATGGGTATAGAGAAAGAAGTACAAACTGATACAAAGAAACAAAAAACTACATTAAGTCCAGAAGAATTTGAAAAGTATATTTCAATGTCTCCAAAAATTAGAGCTAAATATAAGAAATATTTAAGAGAAACTGGAAAAGATGTTTCCAGTCTACCCGATTAAGAAAGGAATTATATAATGGATTACAAAGAGAAAATTGTAGAATTATTAAAAGAGAATATGACCGAAAAAAGTTTTAAACTTTGGAACGGAATAAATAAACGACTACCTGATATTTGGAATAAATTGACGGCGTCAACTAAAAAGTATCATAGGAAATTAAACGGTGATATACAGAATATTGCCGAGCATACATATGACATGCTTTTTTCAGCTGTTAAAGTATGTCGATTATTTGATGTTGCTTCAAAAACAACTGGTTTTGACAAAATTCTATTTGCTATTGTACTACATGACTCATTGAAATATGGTACATTAGGAACAAGAAGACATACAGATAATAAACACGATAAAAATGCAGCAGATATGATCTCTGAAAATAAGGAAACATTTGAGAAGATTTTAACAGAAGAACAATTCTTTATTATGGAAGAAGCTGTGAGGTTTCATAGTGGGCGTTGGAGTTGTGATGTTCCAAAACATAAAAAATTTAATTTTAGAGATTATAATCCAGAAACATTCTTTGTTCATATACTTGATATGCTTAGTACAACAGATCTAATTCAAACAGACGTGAGGGAGTAATGAATGACTACAGTCTTAACATCTTATTCACTAGTGGCAGAACTACAACACTGGTTCAACCATTTTGTAATAAATTCAAAAATTAATAAATATCGTGTTCCCCCTCCTGTGGATATTCCGGAATTATATCTTGGAGAAAACTCGTTCATTGATATGCTATTCAATAATTCTTATGTTCAAAACTCTTATGAATATAAATATAGTACAGAACAGGATCCTCTTTCTGTTCCGAGAGTTGCGGCTACAAGATTACAAGTATATCCGGGATCTTCTCAATACCTGAAGTTAGACCCCGCTGGATCAAACATTTTTAATTTACAAGCTGACGATTTTGCGACATTGGATGCTTTATTAGCTTATCGTAATGATGCAACATCGTTAACAGTTGTAAATTCAATTTCTGTGAGTTTTGATGCAACAGCAATTATTTTATATGCAACTTTAGATAATCTTTCAACTGAATTATCTAAAATGATATATTTATATTTAGTTTTAAAATTATATGATAGATTTGAAGGATATAACACCGAAACACTGATCTCCACAGGTGACCTTTTACAAACCTGTTATGAATCTTATCTTGTTGATCAGTATTTTTATTTTATGACACAACACCAACCCGGATTGTTATATGAGTGTAATTAAGGAGATAATATGGCGTACAATATAGAAGACTTTTGGGAGATTCTTAAAGCTATTCAAGGTACTTCCAATGATCTGACTGATGCTGCTAATGCTATAGCCAAGAATGAGAGGACAGTTTCTAAGAAGTTTGTAGATTCAGTTATTGATCAGATTGCATATAATTCTCCAGATTGGGTAAGAATAAAAAACTTTTTTATAGATTGGTACGCCAGTCATAGAAGTGTAACATCATTCCAATCTAATATATCAGATGTTTACCAAATGCCGAATGATCAGTTAGATGATCTATTTAGAAGTTTAGGGTATGATGAATCTGCACTTTTAAAAAATCCAATAAACAATGAAACTACTATATCAAAAATTAATTTTTTCCTTGATTTAGTAAATTTATATAAACAAAAAGGAAGTCCGGAAGCATTACTTAATGTGCTTCGTTATTATGGCATTGTTGATGTTGATATTTATGAATTTCAACTACAATTTGAAGAGCGCGCAGGAAAGCTTCCAACAGATCTAGTTTTCAAGGGACAAATTACAACAGGAACCTCAGGTGATCAATCTCCAATTTATTTACCATTCGATTTCTTAACGAACGATGATCCACATTGGCTTCAAACCGAAGATCAATTAAGAACATTGTTTACAGAAAACAAAATTAATTTTCCATCTCAATCTCCTTATTTCGGAGTCAAACCTTTATTTGATGAAGAAGCAACTGATGCTGCCACAGGTATTTTGGCAAGAAAGGTCCAAGATCAATATGAAATATGGGATGATGCTGGCCAACCAGATGAAGGTGTGATTGCTGTTTTACCGCAGGACGCACTTGTTACAGCTACCGGTAATACTGTTTCATTATTAACTCTTTATTTATCAACTATTTATGTATTCAATAAAGAATTTCAGGTTGGTGTTGTAGCTGATAGGTTTATTTGTTATGATGGAACTAATGTTATCTCAACTGATATAATGACTGAATTTAGAAATTTAACTGGTAAAGTAGATTCTAGAGATGAATGGAAAACCAACTGGGATTTATATGTTGATACGTTTTCAAGAGTTCTGCCTCGTAATTTCTTACAAAATCATGAAGATGCTGGAGATATTTTAACAATAATTAATCCTGGGGTAAAAACAAGTATTGATAGTTTAGCAACTGATAATATTACTATGTTGGGAAGTTTACTAAGAGATTTAGGAGAATGGGTAAGAAATAATATTAGTTTTGGTTTTATTAATATGAGTTATATTTTGTTTGGACTTGACTCACTTTTTGCTGAATTAAGTACTGTAATTAATTTCTTTAAACCATATAGAGCAAGAATACTTTCTCTTGAGATGATTCAACTTAGAAATAGACTATTCAATTCAATTATAGTTGAGGATAATTGTACTCACGATGTTGAAGAAATTACACATGATTTTATAACTGGAGATAGTATTCCGTGTTGTAATAAAAATATAGATTCCACTTCATATGATCTTATATGTCTTGATTCTCCATCTACTCCTTTATTTTATTCAAGAGATACATATGACTGTGGTTCATATCATGATATTGGAGCAGCTACTGACATAAGAACAGGCGTGCTTGTCGATGTTGCAGATGAGATTTCTGAACATTTAAGATGTCCTGCATCTTACGGTGATGGTACTGCTGCTATACTTGTAGCTAGTAATCTTGATGCGCCGAATGCTCCAATTGTCACATCTGAGATACCAGTTGATATACCTTTATTATCATTTGATATTACAAATATTGATGAAGGATCTGATAGTGTTACTGGAGTATATAGATATGAACAAACTACAGGTTATGCAGTAACATTAAATATGTTTAATACGGTTGATCCGTTGCCGACAATGTATAGTCATATAATTACACAAAAAAATCTCTCATCATTTACAGCATTATTTTCTGCCCCAATGGATTCTACTAATTATAATATATCATACGATTATGACAATTCTGATAATTCTGGTTCTATAAATGTACCTGACGGAACTAATAGTATAACAGTCAATATCCCGCCTCCGCCAGAAATTATTGATTCAACATCATATACTATTGGATTATCCCTTTCTAATATTGTAGATGCCAACCCATCATTATATAAGTATTCCGTGATTGAAAGAACGACATCTTATTTTACAGTTCAATTCTCAGGTAATATGGATTCGTCAAATTATTATTTAGAGTGGATTGTAATAACTCATGATAAACAGGATGTTATTTCTTTAAATGAAAGCGTAACCTCGGTTGAGGTTCCTTTGATTCCACATGAAGTGAATAAGAGCTATGGTCTTAGTATCACATTATTAAATATAACTGATGCAACTTCATCAATAATTCCTTTTATAATAACAAGCAAAGAAGTTGATTCTTTTATTGTAACATTTGATTATCCAATAGATTCACCTAATTATCAGTTAATGTGGTCACGCCCTCTTGGTGCATCTATATATGTAAATGAGTTTCAATATTACCAATCTGGAACATTTATAAACTTTGATGGAGTTCCTGTATATGATGCAGATTCAACTGCATATATTTACGTTGAAGGTACACAGGGCACATTTGATTGTCCTAATGGTTTTGATCTAGTTCATATTGAAATTGAAGATATGTATCTAGAACTTCTACAAGAAAATTATGGAAATATATTACTAGAGGATGGTTCAAGAATCCTTCTGTAACCTCGTAAGATTCCAACCTATAGTTCGTCGAAAACTAAATAACCAGTTAATATACCAGGGATTATACGGTAGATGACTTTATTTTTTAGAACAAAATATAAAATCCTTTTTAAAATTCATCATTTAAGGAGAGTTTTATATATGTCAAAGTTAAGAGAAGAAATAACAAAGTTGGCAAATGATACTGTTTTAACAAATAAAGAGATTGCAAAAGTAGTTGGGTGTTCTCCTAGTACAGTAAATAAATATGCTGGAGGTTATATTGAAAGATCACAGGCAAAAGCTAAAGTAGATGAATCTTCATGGGAAATACAAAAAACTGTTTTGCTACCTGATATTCACCATCCCTTTTATGAAGAAAGAGTGATGGATGCCGTTGGAGAATTTATATTTGATTATGATCCGGATGAAATTGTTTATATGGGAGATCAAATGTCCTTAGATTGTATTTCAGGATGGAATAAGAATAGACCTTTGTTAAAAGAAGGACAAAGATTGATGAAAGATTATAATGATTTTAATAAAGATATTCTTGAAGTTCATGAAGGAATAACAAAATCAGATATACGTAAGACTTTCATGATTGGAAATCATGAACAAAGAATTGAGTGGTATACTCAAATACATTCTGAGTTGGTTGAATTTGTAGATGTTGTTAGACATCTAGATTTAAAAGAAAGAGGTTATGAGATTATTCCATTTAATGGAATACATAAAATTGGGAAACTTAATGTTATTCATGGTTATTACTGGAATAAATATCATGCTTCAAAAACCCTAGAAGCTTTTGAAGGGAATGTAGTTTATTCACATGTTCATAACCCTCAGATGTATGCAAAGGTTTCCCCAGTAGATAGAAAGGGTTATCATATGGCAACATCACTACCATGTTTATGTAATATTAAACCTGACTATAAACAAAATGCTCCAAACTTCTGGATCAACGGATTTGGAGTTGTAGAGCACCTGCCGGCAACGGGATATTTCAATCTTTATACAATTATAATTATTGAAGGATCATTTATATGGAATGGTGTCTACTACGGAAAAAATTTATAACAAAAAAAGCGGGGTAAGTCATCGCTTTCCTGGAACGGCTCCCAAGTAACTCGACTCAGGAATTTCCAACAGGTATAGCCCCCCACTTTTCCTTGTACCAGCACTTTAGAGGTGCGTCGCCAAGATTTCATTTTACTTATTTACGTTTCTTTTATTTCTTTTTCTAGTTCTAGTTTACAAGTATCACAAATACTATGTGATATCTTGCCGTCCATTTCCGGCTTGCATTTTTTGATGCCAAGATTACAACCACACCATGCACATTTTCTTATAATCATAATATTCCCCTCTCACTTTAATTTAAAGACCATCTTGCTGGACCTTGTGATGTTGATGGATTTCTAGTGAGTTGTTCAGTCGTTTTTCCGAATTTTAATTCCCCACCAGAAGGATTAATTGTAATCCACGTGTAACCTTGAATTTGATAGTCGACCTTGCCAAATATTTCTTGATCGGTCCATCCATCATTAAATTTCCCCTCAGTCCAAAATTTCATCTCTTGACCATTTAAATCAACGATAGCCATGTTGATACCTTGCCTTTCAGCATTAGCATCAATAGAAACGAATTTCATTATTGCCATCCCAACAATCACACCCAAAATAACTAGGACTGCAAGGATTTCCACTAAGGTGAAACCCTTTTGATTTGGGTTCATGATATCCTCCTTTTAGTAAGCAATAAGTTTAATTCCTTCACTTATTAATATATATAGTTAGAACAAATAAAATGAAAGACTGCGCGATAAATTCAACAGACTTTAAGCAAAAAACGAGGTTCTAGTCTGTAACCTGTAAAAGGAGATATCATCATGACTTATAAAGACAATTTCGTAGCTGAAGTAAAATGTAACGGCAAAATTCTAAGAATTAGGGATGGAGCTGTTCACCTACCTTATGGAAGTGAATACACACTTCTTCTTAAAAATCTAAACTCAAGAAAAGTATCTGTGAAAGTTCACGTCGATGGACAAGATGTTTTGGATTATAGTTCTCTTATTCTCGAAGCAAACACTAGCAGTGAACTTGAAGGATTCCTTAGTGGTACAGTCGCTAAAAATCGTTTTAAATTTATTCATAAAACAAAACAGATTCAAGAACACAGAGGTGATAAAGTTGATGATGGTTTAATTCGAGTTGAGTTTGCATTTGAAAAACCAAGACCAGAAATTATCAAGAAAACAATCATTCATGAAGATCATTACTATAATCATTACCCAAGACCATATTACCCAAGACCATATTATCATTGGAATCATAATGATTGGTTTAACGGTGTTTCAGATATAAATTCGTCTGGTGATGGAGTTCAAACAACATTTACAAGTTCAGGGGGCGATGCACTTAATGGAGTAGTGTCTGCAAATTGTGCCGAAGGTGCGAAGGGAAGAAGTGTTAATGTTAATATGGTACAAACTTCAGATCTTGGAGTTGAATCTCTTGGACAACCTTTAGATGATGAAGGTATTACTGTTAAAGGATCTGAATGCCATCAATCATTTAGATATGGTATAATTGGAGAGTTAGAACAATCTCAAGTTATTACTATTCAACTAAAAGGTATGAGTGGAAGTGGAGTTCAGGTTCAACAACCTTTGTCTGTAAATACTAAACTTCAATGTCCAACTTGTGGAACAAAATCTAAATCATCATCTAAGTATTGTTCTTCTTGTGGAACATATTTAGAGTAATTTTCCCATCGGAGGACACTAGAACTCGTTATTCCCTAGTGTCCTCCCCATATCTTATATTCCTTCCATTTGTAGTTCTAAACCTTCTAAATAATAAGAACAAACTATAAAATATTAATCCGCCGTTTAGAAGGGAACTTATAATATGGAAAAGAAAATTGATACAATGGAAGTTATTGCTAAAGATTTTTATGGAGACAATTGTTTAAATGATTCAGTTGGTTCTGGTGATAGAACAAAAAAAGAAAGACCAGAAGGTTATGTTGAAATTTATGAGGTGGATGATTCTGGCAATAGAAAATTACTTGGGAAACATAATTTAGTTCTCTATATAGGAAGAGAAATGTTAGTCCAAAGAGCACTTAATATAGAAAATTCATTTACTACACCTACAAAAGATGAGTTTATTACTTGGTTTGGTCTTGGAGATGGTGGAGTTAATCCGGGTGACCCAATGGATCCTTCTCCTCCAGTTTTAACAGATATAGGCCTTTCTTCTGAAATTATGATTACAGAAACGGATGTATCTGCTGCTGATTATAATACTGTAGATGTTGATCATCCAGAGGAAGGATATTATAAAATACCATTCGATTCAGTTGTATATGAACAGGATGTATTTAATGATGATAAATGGATAGTAGCAAAAATTGTAACTACAATCGGTGTTACTTATGCAAATGAAAAACAAATAAGTGAAGCAGCTTTATTTACAGCGTCCTCTTCTGCAGGATTATATACCGGACAATTTACAATTTTTTCAAGAGTTACTTTCCCATCAATTGTAAAAACATCTGATCGAAGACTCATTTTTTCATGGTACTTGTATTTTTAATGGAATGTTTAATTTGTAATCATGAAGTTAAAAATTTTAAAAGTTTATGGAAACATGTATTCGATAAACATAAACTGAAGAGTCAAGAATATTATGATAATTATCTTAAGAAACCCAACGAAGGAATTTGTATATGTAAAAATAAAACAACTTATATAAATATGAATTTGGGTTATCACACGTACTGTTCAACTAAATGCCAATCAAATGATCCAAAGATGATAAAGAAAAAAGTTGTAAAATGTTTGGGTGATAATCACTGGACAAGAAAATCGGGAAAAGGACCAAACAAAGGTAAAACATATGAACAAATACATGGAGTATAAAAAGCTCTTCAATTAAAAAAGAATTTATCTATTTTGGGAAAGAAATTAATAGGTAATAAAAATCCCTTTTTTGGAAAAACTCATAATGAAGAAAATAGAAAAAAATTTTATTTAAATAAAATTGGTAAAACTTATGAGGAAATTTATGGTTATGATCAAACCATAAAAATAAAAAGTAAGAAGAAAAAGAATATAAAGATAAAGCAAAATTTAAGACAATATAATATTTTTAGAGAATATTGGGATGATTATTCTTACAGATTTAAAGATACAAAAATGAGATTTAGAATTCTCAAAAATCAAAATTATTTATGCCCTATATGTTTTAAAAATATATCAAAAAAATTCTCAAAAAATTTACATCACATTAATTATGTTAAGAAAGATGATAGAAGAAGAAATTTAGTTTATTTATGTGTGTCTTGTCACACTGCAACTAATTATAATAGAGATGAATGGAAAGTGTATCTAAAAAAAATCAATAGAACAGTTATTAGAGAACATAAATTACACAGGAGATATTTGCTAAAGATTGATAAAACACAATCATTAGACTTTAGAGAAAAATTAATTAAACGGAGGATACACTATTATGGCTGCTAACGTAAGCCCAGGCGTTGATGGTTAGAGGCGCACTTGTTGAGTAATTGACAAGTTAAAATCGGGTGAATTCGGGGAACCCTTAACAGGTAATGCTGATGGCAATCCCGAGCCAAGCCAGTGAAAGGATTAAAAATAAGTAACTGGAAGGTGTAGAGACTAGATGGTGAGTATACCTAAACAATAATCTATCATAAGCGCCCGACTCCTTTTTATAAAGGATGATGATATAGTCCACCCCCAAAAGAAATTTTGGATTAGGTGCTTTTCAAAAATTATCGACCTTTCTCAATTTGTTCAAGCTGTACCATCAACAATTGGTTTTATTGCTGCGCTTAATGAAAAAGGAGAAGACAATGTTTTAAAATTTATTGGTTCAAGAGCCGACTATATTTCAGAATATGGAGAACCAAATATTGCAACATACGGTAAAAACTATGGACAAGGTCCATACTGTGCGTATAATTATTTAGGAGAATCAGGATCTCTTTTTTACATGAGAGTTCTTTCTGATAATGCTGCATACGCAAATATGAGAATTGATGCAACAGTTAATCCTACTGATTCAACTGCTGGTATGCAAATCACATTTGTAGAGGGTATGAATGCTACAAGTGAACTTGGAACTAACTTAGCACAAGATGGAACTGCACACCCAATTTGTTTTCTATATCCAATCGGAAGAGGACAATGGTATAATAAATTAGGTATAAGATTAACGGAAGTATCTAATCCAACTCTTTGGGATCAATACATTATAGACATCTATGAGAGACAATCTGATGGGCAAGACGCAATAATTGAATCGTTTGAAGTTTCATTTGAAAAAACAGCAAAAGATAGTGCTGGAGATTCAATTTGGATTGTTGATGTTTTGAACACATATTCAGCGGTTCTTAGAGCAGACATGTACATTGATAGAAGTACAGATCGTTTATCAGCTGGTTATGATGCAAATATTAAAGTATATGATAAAGATATTGATACTAATATAAGTGTTACTTTAACTTCTGGTTCTGCTGATTTGACAGACATCAAACAAGACTTCTCTGATTGGGAAGGAATTGGAAGTGGTAATTATGTTATTGTTGCCAAAGATGCTAGAGGAGCTGAAATTTGGGGTTGGTGTGGACTTGCTGCTGGAGCAAATGATGAAGAAATTACAGTCTATTCTGACAAAGCATTATCAACACAAGCATGGAATGGTTCTACAGCAAGTTTCGATATTGCATCTGAAATTGAATATCGCATTAAAAAATCATACGGTTCAGTTTTTCAAGCATTTACATCATCTGATCCTGTACCATTAAGAAAAGGAAGTGATGGTGATTTATTGCAAGATGATGGTTCTTTAGATACTAGTGAAGCTACAACACTTCTGAATCAAGCATATAATGGAATCATTGATGATACCGTACTTGATACCGAAAATACTTATTTCTCAATGGTATTTGATTGTGGTTATCCTGCTGATGTTAAGAGCGCAATTAGTACATTATGTCAAACAAGACGTGACTGTGTTGGTATTATGGATAATGGTGATAATGCTACTGTTAATCTTGCTCTTGCTACAAGAAATAACACCAATACATTTAATAATTACTTTGTTACTTTATATGAATCATATAATAAAGTATTCGATCCATTTACAGGACAGGATGTATGGTTTTCACCAGTCTATCATATGTCATATATTCTGCCAAGAAACGATACTGTCGCTGAACTTTGGTTCGCAGCAGCTGGTTTCAATAGAGCAGCAATTGATACGATTAAAGAACTTCGTTACAATCCAAGACTTGGGCAAAGAGATCAACTATATCTAAAACAATTAAATCCAATTGTTAAATTTAATCCTGGACATGTTGTTTGGGGTCAGTTAACATCTCAAGCCAAAGCAAGTGCTTTACAAGATTTAAATATTGTTAGACTTATTCTATACATTAAGAGAGCATTTGAAGATTTCTGTCGTTTCTTTATCTTTGAGCAAAATGATGCTATCACATGGTCTCTTGTATCAAGTAATTTGATTGACTTCCTTGAAGTTATTAGAAAGAAACGTGGTCTAACAAACTTCACAGTAGATGTAGGTGCAACATCTTATGAACAACGTACAAAGAAATTCCACGTTAACGTAATTCTAGAACCTACCAGAACTGTAGAACAGATTGAGCTGAACTTTTTTATCGTTTAATTTAACCAAAAAATGAGTCACTTAAGAGTAATCCTAAGTGACTCATTTTCCGTCATCTTTTGGACATAAAACCTCCTAATCGAACTTACAATTCATTTTATTAATCTCATTTTGGTATTTTTTCAATTCAGTTAATGACTCCCACGCCTCATCAATAATAGTTTGATCTAATAAAGGAACAACGTTAACGATAAGGAAGCTTATCTTTTCAATATTTTGCCCCCGTACATATGTACGCTGATCGCTCTTCCATCTTTTTGCAAATTGTTTATATTGTTCCTGGCTTCTTCTTAATGGATTATCAATTTTTTTGAGAACCAGATTCAGTTCTACCATTAACTGTAGGAAAAAGAAACACGATGTGGGATCTAATAATGCATTATTTAATGTGCTGAAAACTGGGGAATTTGTAACTGCATCTGATATAATTTTAACTTGGGTTAAATTAACATCTTTTATTTTAAACATTCCAACTTGTTCTCTCATAGTCAAATGACTTTTGAAATCAAAGTCAGGTGGGACAGCAACGAACTCAGCCATAACATAATTTTTAACATGTGTATTTAATTCTCTATGATCCTGCGGATCATCAATATTCATATTCATATTGTCTTCTCCTAGATCCAGTAAATTTCTCTTAGTGGTGGCTAACTTTGATATGTGGCAGTCCACCCCAGTCGTTTTGGTGTTCGAGTTCAGAAAAGATTCCACCATCTTCATCAGCGTAGCTAAAATAGTATACATATACATATCCTTTACTCTTCCATAACTTAATAAATTCATTAACTTTTTTCTTTAACTTCTCAACTTGCCTGATTTCTGCTTCTTCTCGACATAATTCTTCCCATTTTCTATTTTCCCAGAGATCGTCTCTATCTATTCCCTCCCTTTTACAGAATTCTTTTTCATAATCCCAAGAATCTTCAATGCCATCGACAGATCCACTTTTTAATTCTTTAATCATTTTAGGTATACATCCTGGTCCAAGCTTTTTAGGTTTTTGATCTTTTGCATCTCTAAAAATAATTTTGGCAAAGTCAGGTCTGAATATATATGGATCTAGATCTTCAATAGTATTAATCTTACAAGGCCACACAACAATAAAAGATGATGAACTTGAGTTAGTTACGAAGTCAATTTTGATTTTCATTTTTTTCTTTTTCCTTTTCTAGATAACGACCCATTCCTATTCCTACACAAATCAGTATGATACTCCACTCTCCAACCATCAACCACCATCCAAATGCTACACAGAATAAGAGATGAAGAAAGTATATTGAGTAATAAATTACTAAAGGTTTAATTTCCCATTTTGATATTAAGCTTAATATAAATCCAACCATTAAGCAACATACTACAACGATATATATTATTTCGCCCCATATATATCCTTTATTTCCAAATATTGCAAGAACTATCATTACATTAAGAATAAAAAGTTCAATGTAATTTTGTATATTAAATTTCTTTATTTCGTCTTTTATTTCTTGTTTCACATTACCTCCTTATAGTCCTAACGGACAACTATTTGGTTTGTCTTGTAATAATTTTCTGAATGATTTAAACTTCATTGAGCGGTTCCATATGTAGTCAATGTCCTTATCACCTTTTATCGGAACGGCCCATATACTCTTCTCTGCAAAGCTACATGGCATCATTTTCATATCGTTAGTAATATATGCTGACATTCTTGCGCCTTCACATGTATCAATTGACAGTTTTTGAAGTTTATCTGGTTCAACATAACTTAAGACATGATTGACCAAACAACTATCCATTCCAATTTTAAATTTAGATTTGGTTTTGAACACAAGTTCAGCAAAAGTTGAAAATTGATATTGTGTAGGTCTCCAGCCAAGTTTAGATCCTGCTCCAGCCGGTTTGAATAATAAAAATATTACAGCATTTAATCTATCAATGTCTACAAGACTTCCATTTCTTACTTGCCAAGGATTGCTTCCATATAAAATCTTAAGAGATTTAAAATATAAGGTGTTAGTAAACATTAGATGGATGTTAGTTTTTACTTTAGCATCCATTAGTTTTTCAAGAGCTTTATATGTATAAGATTTTCCATAGTCACTAACCGCAACTGCACCACACATTTTTGATATTTCAACTTGCTCATCTGTTAAGTTAATACCGCTTGTTGTATAATTAGGAACAACTCCATTCTTACGAGCATATGAGACTATTTCTTTAAAGTTCTCATGTTGATTTGGATCACCTCTGCCTCCCAATGCAACTTGATTTGTATGATGCTTAACTTGATCTATAATTGATTTGAAGTCTTCGAGTTTCATGTTGGGTTTGTTTGAGTGACCTTGATAACAGAATTCGCATTTATGTTTACAATGCCCCATAACTCCAACATCTATTAATGAAGGAAGGTATAAAGAAAAGGGATCTTTTTTACCATTAATTCCTCGCATTACTTCAATACCATTTGTTGTATCAAAAAATAGTTCATATTCAGAGTTGGCAAAAAACTTATTGAATTTAGGTTTTATCATAATCGTTTAAACTCCTTTTCTTTGGGTTTATCTTCTTCCATAGGTTTGAGAGTTTCCATTTTTTCTTCTCGCTTTTTAACAACTTCTTTTTCTGCCGGTTGCTTATCTTGTGCCTTGTCAATTTTTTCACCTTCTTTCTTTAAATCATTTACTTTAATTCTAGCTTCTTTTTTAACTTCTTCAAATACTTTTTTAGCTGAAATGACAATGTCTTTAAGGTTATCTTTGATCTCGTCTTTTGTTTCAACTACAACATTTTCCTGTGTTTCAACTACAACCTCTTTTACATCTATTTTATCGTCATCACAAAAAAGTACATTAAAAATAAAACCACATACGATTATTGTTCCTATTCCTATTCCTCCACCACTACTACTTTTAGACATTTTATAATCCTCCTTCATATTAATAAATTAAAGTTAAACAACTTATATTCTCATTTATTAATATATATAGATAATGACATAAATCATGAACAATGTCTCAGTGAGTTTAGAACAAAATATAAAATTGATTGCCGGTAGTGTAATGAACTATATAGATAAAATCTTAGAGAGAGTTAAAGATAATGAAGCAGTTGGAGCATTCGCAATTGATTCATTTCCCAAAAGTAAGCGAAAAAAGAAAAGACAGATTATAAGAACCGTTTATCCAGAGAATAAAAATGAACAAATACCAAGAAGGGCCATGATTGACCTTGATGGAACAATTCATAAATATTCTGATGGATATAAAGATGGAACAATTTATGACAATGTATTTGATGGTGCAAAAGAAGTTATTAATTGGTTACGAAGAAAGGGATATGAAATAGTTATATTTACCACAAGAGCATCAGAACAAAACGCTGATGAACTCAGAGGTGATCATAAAGATCAAATAAAGAAGATCGGTAAGTGGTTAAAAGATAAAGGTATTTATTTTGATCGGATTACTGCTGAAAAACTTGCAGCAGATTTTTATATTGATGATAAAGCTATTAGTATTTATAATGGCGATTGGAAAGCTGTTTTAAAAGTTATAAAGAAACGTATTAAGTATAAAGTTGCGGAAAGCAACTAGGAGGATATTAACATGGGTATGAAATATTCATTTGCTGAATTGGGGCAAAATATTTTAACAAGAAAATTCGGTGGAACAACTGTTGGAGTTGCTGACCCGTATGTAACTGGTTATCACTTTGTTTGGTTTGATAAACTTCCACCCGGATTAGTAACTTATGTTTCAGAGGGCATCAGCGGATTATCAAATCTTGGTGAGATACAATCAGTTCTTGCTGCATCTTGTCTATCAGTTACACCTCCAGGCGGAACTCTAAATAAAATTGAGTATACCGGTCTTGGTGGAGTAAAATGGGCTGTCCCTGGAAATGTAGATTTTGGGAATACTGTATCTGTAAAATTCTTAGAATTTAACAAAACACCTATTCTTGATATTATGCATTCTTGGGTTAAACTGATTCGAGATTACAGAACTGGTATTACTGAATTAGTAGATGGTGACGAAGGTGAAGGATACACAAAGAAAACATATGCTGGTCTTATGTATTACTGGACTACAGCACCTGATGCTAAAACAATAGAATATTATGCTGCGTATGATGGTGTATTTCCAGCAAAAGATCCACAAGATTTATATACAAGCGATGTTGAAACAGTTGGTAGATTAGACATAGAAATGGAGTTCAATTGCGATTACGCATGGCATGAACCTTGGGTATTACAAAAATGTAATAGCTTCGTTGATGCTATTACTCAATCTGCTGAGAATGTCAAGGGGTATGGTGCAAGACAAGCATAATTAAATAAAGGATTATTAAATGAAAAAAGGTAGTCATCATTCAGAAGAAACAAGACAAAAAATGAGTGAGCAAAGAAAGGGCAAAAAGAACGTAATGTATGGTAAAACGAGAACTCATTCAGAAGAAACAAGACAAAAAATGAGTGAATCACATAAGGGAAAATCCAGTGGAATGAAAGGAAAGAAATCATCTGAAACAACTAAAAAGTTATTGAGTGAACAAAGAAAAGGCAAAAATAATCCAATGTATGGTAAAAAAAGACATCATTCAAAAGAAACAAGACAAAAAATGAGTGATGGAACTAAAATTACTATACAACAATTAGTGGAAAGATATCCATTCTTTTCAAAAATAGAAGCACTAAGATATAACCCCATAAATAAAAAAGAAATACAAGTTCATTGTAAAAATCATAATTGTAAAAATTCTAAAGAACAAGGTGGGTGGTTTACACCAACAGGAATACAAATGTCTGAAAGAATAAGATGTTTAGAAAAGCAAGATGGAAATGATGGTAGTTATTTTTATTGTTCTCAAAAATGTAAAGACGAATGTATATTATATAATTTGAGAAGTGATCCATTTAAAATAGAAACCGAAGAACTTTCATACACGACAAGCGAGCTTCAAACTCTCAACCAATTTGTTATGGATAGAGAAAATAGATTATGTGAATATTGTGGAGAAAAAGCAGAACATGTTCACCACACCAGACCTAAAAAATTAGAACCATTTTTTGCTTTAGACCCAGACTATGGCATTGCTGCATGTAAAAAATGTCATTATAAATATGGACATCAGGGAGAATGTTCAACATGGAATATAGCAAATAAAAAGTGTGATAGTAAAAAGGTAAAATAATGTTACAAAAATCATATCTTAAATTAATATGCGCAAGCATTGTTTGTGAATCCAATCTTTCAAAATATGCTAAAATTCAAATGATTCGTTTTATTGAAAATGAAGCATCTGAATCTCAATTGAAGGTATTTATTAATGAAGGTAAAATACGAAGAGTATCTGAGAGTGAAGTCGTATCAGAGATAGCTCCCATTATTGCTGTTCCATTGTTAACCGCTGCAGCTTTTGCAGTAGGGAAGTCAGTGTATAATAAATTTTACAGTAATGTTGCTAAAGCATGTGCTGGAAGAGATCGTGATGATAAAAAAAGATGTATTAGAGATTTTAAACTGAAAGCAAATTATGCTAGATTAGGAGCGTTGAAGAAAGAGATGAGAAAATGTAATGAGACAAACAATATAAAAAAATGCAGAAATAATTTTCTCAAACATATGAGAAAGATTGAAAAACAGATTCAAAAAGATAGAGTTATTTAGGAGGAGTTACAGATGGATATTAATAAAACGAGGTTAGGGCTTATTTATATTTTTTCAGAGAATGAAAAGATTTCTAATAAAGCTAAACTTCAACTTATAAATTTTATTGAACAAGCTGATGAACACCAGCTGAAAGTTTTAATGATGGATGGAGATCTTGTATCTAAAGACAAATTAGATGAACAAGCTCGTGAAATTGTTAATGATAGATTTTCAGCGTTACCAGAATTGAAAATTGCATTAGAAAAGGCATCTCTGGAAGGTATAGAGGTAGTAACTGAGATAGCACCTCTTGTTGCTGCTGGTGCTGCTGGTATAGTTGGTGTTGGTGTTGGTTCAATTATGCTAAAAAAAAGAATATGCAAGAAAAGATTTCCTGATAATCCAGAACGATATAAACGATGTTTAAGAGGAAATGTTTTTAGCAAGAAAAATAAACCAGATAAATAAAATTTAAGAATAATAATATTGAAATGAAAGAAAGGAGATATAGAAAATGACATTCAAAGGATTTGCAGTAGAACTTCCGGTGTATGAAGTAATTACACCACAGACTAAACAATCGTTTACTTTAAAAACTCTTAATGTACAAGAGGAAGAAAAGTTAAAAGGAAGTTTGGTTACACCAACAAAAATTGCGGAACACTTAAATACTTGTATTTTTAACTCTCTGGTTTCCAAACCAGAAAATATCACAGACCTTGATTCATTTCTTCATAGTGTGACATTGAAAGATAGAGATGCTCTTTTATATGGTCTGTATCATGTTACATACGAAGAAATAAGAAATTATCAAGTCAAGTGTACATCTTGTACTCATGACTATGCTGTAACTGTAAAAGCTTCAAGCACATTTAATTTTAATTCTTATCCAAAAGAAAACATTTTAGAAGACAGGAAAAAATTTGAACTTCCTGTTTCAAAGGGTGTTTTCGTAGTAGTCAAACAACCAACTTTATTTGATGAAATGTCAAGTATTAGTCAGTTATCGAACAGACCCGGGAGCACAATTGAATTGATAACAGAAACTCTTATTATTGATAAATTTGAGCAAGATGTTCCAGAGAGAAAAACTCCTATTGTTTATACTGATAGAATTGATGTTCTTGATGCTTATCTTACATTACCTGCCTTAGATAAACGCTTTATATACCGTACATATGAAAAGGCATTTGGAGAATATAGCATTGAATTGAAGATGCAAAGTAATTGTACTAGTTGTGGTCATCAAGGTGAATATGACATTGATTTAGTGGAAAGCTTTTTTCGTGCATTGTTCTCAGCATGATGAAATTGCAGAGTTTAAAGATAATCTCGCTGAGAACATTTTCTCGTGTATGGAAATGAGCGGACAGTCATATATGGATACTACACTTATGCCAGTTAAAAGATTCCAAGATTACCTTAAATGGAAATCACAATTAGAGGAAGAAAAGCAAAAGAGGTTTGAAGAGGAAAGTAAAAAATATGGCTAATATATTAGATAGATTTAATAAAACAGTTGCAGGTTCAAATTCTAAGTTAGCTGATTATACTTCAAAAATTGCAGTTAAAGGAGATTTTAAAAGGATTTCAAATATAGAAGTTCTTATTAGTTCCTGGAATAACATCTTGATGACTCCAAGAAGAACCTATCAATATGATCCTGACTATGGAAGCAATTTATATAAAATGGTTTTTGAACCTGCCGACCAAATAACTGTTAAGAAAGTTATAGATGAAGTAACAACTACTTTATTAAAATATGATGATCGAGCAAATATTGAAGATGTGAATGTTACGTTTTTCAAAAACTTAAAAGGTTTTTCTGTTGCTGTAGATGTTAATTATCAAGGAGATACTGGTCAATTAGAAGTTATTATTGATGAAGCTACATATTTTAAATTCTTTGAATCAACAGATTTATAATAAGAGGATATATACATGATTACTCAAGAGGATAGAAATATTTTAAAAGATGTTGGGAGAAAATATTTACTTGATATTGCTCTCGATAGTCAAATATTAAAAGACAAACTTACATTTAAAGAACACGTTGAATTATGTAATTCTATTGGTGAGTTATCATATGAAGAAGTTATAGGACTGACTATTACAGAAGCCATAAAAGAGTTTGAGGGTAAATTTCGTAAATTTCTAAAATATGGATTTGCAGCGATTGCAGGTGGACTTGGTGCTATGATTGCTGCAACTGGTATTGCCGCAACTGCGGGAGGTGCTCTTCTAGGTCCCCCGATTGCTATGTTTGTATTATATATATTTAGAAAACTAACCGATACTTGTTCAAGATCGTGTTTAAAGAAATTTCCAATGTCAACTCAAAGAAAGATTTGTCGTTATGAATGCCAAGTCAATGCAGCTCGGAAAATCGTAAATGATCTTAGAGCAGAAATTACAAAATGTGGTCAATTTGCAAATCCTGAAAAATGTGAGAAAAAATTAAGAAAAGAATATATAAAATGGGCAAGAAGACTACAATCACAGATGGTCAAATTGAACCAAGCTAAATTAGGAACAGAAGAGAAAGAAAGAAAGAAAAGACAAAAAGAATTGAGTAAGAGAGCAAAAACTCTTGCAGCAAGTCATCAACTTTCAAAATCAAAATTAATAAATATTGTTACTGAAAATGAACAATTCAGACAAAATATCCCATTCAGAAAACATTTGGAAATCTATCAAGCAGTCAATTCGATTAAAGAGGAAGATAAGAGTTTAGCTGTTAAACCTCCAAAAATAGATCCCAAAAAAGAGAAATATGCAAGAAATGCATTATACCTTGGTCTTTGGGTAATACCTATTCCTTTCTTCAATGACGTTGTTAATTATATTATAAAGAAACATAATTTTGCATGTATTGGAAAATGTGTAAAACAAAGGAAATTTTCTAGAACTTTATGTATCCATCAGTGCAGTTATTTATCAGCAAAATATGCAGTAGGTATGTTAAACAAACAGATGCCAAAATGTAATAAAGCTGATAAACCCGTTAAATGTAAAAAGAAACTTTATAGTATGCTTGAAGATTGGAAGCAAAGAGAGGTTGAAGCTAAAATAAAATTTGAGTCAACTTTAAGAATAGAATTACGTAAAGCAAAAAATAGAGAAGGTAAAGTATAATGTCAGATATTCAAAATTATGAAAGGTTATATAGCTATGTTCATGAATATCAAAACTTATTATACGATTATTATAGTAAACATGTAGTACGATTTTTAGTTACATACTATAACTTAAATGTTGATGAAACAGTTTGGGAAGACGAAGATATTCTTGGTGGAGCATATGAGCAAACTGGAGATTTGACAGGTATAAAAAGAAATAAGCTTTTACTTCTCCCTGTTTATTATCCAGAAGAAATAACAACTTCATTTGATGCTGAAGAAGTTGGATATAATAAAAACACTGAAACCACTATTGTTATACCAAGCTCATATGGATTCAAACCATATCCCCATGATGTTATAAAATTTGAACAAGAATATTTAAAATCTTCAAATGATATATTCCCTCTATATACGGTTACTGGAGTAGAGATTCATCCAAACACTGATAAGAGATATTGGAAATTAAAGTGTCAAGTATTTCAGAGCGAAACTTTACCTTCTGTAGACGCTCAAGTTATTAATACTTATTCTTTTGTTGAATATGACAAACAGATACATACTCTTGCAAATTCACAGTTTATATCAAAGCTTCTGTATAAAGATTCACTTTTAGCGCCTGTTTTAAAAAATACACTATTTGATAATAGAGTTGGGTTTTACTTTACACCCAGAATCCCATAAACGGTTAGGAGATAAAGGATGGCAACTACATCACTATCAGAACAAATATATTTATCTAGAGATTCAATTCGTGAGATGATTAGTAATGAAGTAAAGACATATCTCGAATTAGAGAATGTGGATTTGACGAAGTCATCATTTCTTAGCTTCTTAATTGATACAATATCCACACTAACTGGTAATCTTTTGTTTTATCAATTATCAACATATCGTGAGTTTTTCCTAACAAAAGCACAACTTCCAGAATCAATTTTAAATCTATCAGCATTTCTTGGGTATAATACAGCAGAAGCTACTCCTGCAACTGTAAATGTATTATTAACATTTCCATTTGGTTTTGATGATCCAGTTACTCAATTTACGATTCCAGAAGGTTTTAAATTTACTGCAGATGGGGATGTTGAATTTGTAACTTATTATAATACAACTATTGAAGTAACAGGTAGTAATGTAACAATTCAAGTTATTGAAGATAATAAAAGATTTAATTTGCCTGTTGATATAACAACTGACTCTTTTAGTTTTGTTTTACCATTAACTCAAACTAAGATTGTTGACCAAGAATTTCAAATTGATACTGATATACAACAATTTCAATTTGTAACACTGGATGTTCCAGTCACTGGTGAAGTTGCTGAATTGCAAGTAACTATTCAAGACCCTGGAAGTTCTGGAACAACAGAATGGACTGAATATGATAGTATCTTTTTATTAAACGAAACAGATAAGGGGTATGTATCAAGGAGAACAGACACTGGAAGAAAATTAACTTTTGGTAATGGGCTGATTGGTGTACAACCGGTTGGGGGATCTACTGTATTTGCTACAGTACTAACAACAGAGGGTGTTGATGGTAATGTTATTGCTAGTTCAATTAGGGAAGGAGAGAGAATTTATTTAACAACTTTGGGTGGTGTTACTCAGATTGTTGATTATGAAGTAATAAATTCTTCATCTGCATTTGGTGGTGAAGATGAAGAATCTTTAGAACAAGTCAGAAGAAATTCAATTGCGTCAATTAGATCATTGGAACGTTTAGTTACAGAAGGTGATTATAAAGATATTAATGTAGTTGCTTCAGATGTTCCATTTGCTCAAAATGCACTTCCTGTTCTGAAACGATCTGATTTACAAGTAAATGAAATTGAACTGTTTAGCGCGTTATTATTTGGTGGTAATACATCAGAAATTGATAATCTAGTTCCTACAAGAAATGCTGTATTTACTGTAGATGGTTCCGTTACAAGATTATATAGAAATGATCTTATAACTATTGGAGATCATGATTATTATAATATATTTGAGATAGATATTGACGTTCATAATACAGTTGGTGTATATGAATATATCATTTTGGGTGTAGATCTTCTTCCTGCATTAGTAACAAGTTATACATCAACATATGACATTTATTCTGACTTATTACAAGTTGAAAGGGTAGGCACCCAAGGTATATTTAAACTTCATTATAAATCAACAGAAAGTGATTCTGAATTAGCATCATGTGAAATGGTTATTAAATCAAGCGGTTCAACCAGACTTATGACCAACGATTCAACAGCAGGACACTTTATTTATACATTTGATCCTTATACTAATATTCCAAAAGGTGAACAAACATATGAATTTACAATAAAAGATCCAAGTGATGATGAAGTTGCATTATATTCTAATAATATAACATTTAGAGCAGATCTTAGCACATTCATGAGATCAAATGTTGCTTTTTCTGCGCCTGACACTATCATATATGATGTTCCTGTTATAGAAAAAGAATATTATGATAGCATTGATAAAAAAGCATTTGAGCTTCAAGTATTTCAACAGTTAATTAGTACTGCAAATTTATCTGACCGTAGAATGTTAACTGATTTTTTAAATATAAAATTTACAAATACATACGGACTTTTGAATACGATGCTTATTAATCAACCTACAATTTCAAGCGTTATTGATATTGTTTTGACTGAACCATTATCATGTGCTGTTGGAGATAGATATATTTTTGATCCATATACTACTCCTTATTCAGAGGTTCAAGATAATATTATTAGATGTACGGATTCAACATCAATGACATTTGTTTATGAGAAACCTGTTGCTGATTCAATTGTGTATATTACAGATAGAGATGCAAAATATATTCATTCAGTAAGAGGATGGATTCCATTACCTCTTTATGAAATTCCTCTTGAAATTGAAGTTGAAGTATTTAGAGAATCAACATTTAGTGGTACTTTAGCATTATTACAGGATACTATTAAAACAACGATTATAAATGCATTTAGTGATAGATTTGGTACTGGAGCTCAAATATATAGATCAGAAATTATTGAAGTCGTTCAAGATATTGATGGTATAAGTCATTGTAGTTTAAGAAAGCCAGAGACAAGCATATTCTTTAATTTTAAATTAAACGAGTTAACTGAAACTGAGTTATTAGAATATGGTCCAGAATACGTTTACTTTAATAAAGATAATATTACAGTAAGGATGGTATAATATATGGAGCAGTTACTTAAAAAAGTAAAGATTAATGACGCAAGATTAAAAAGTCATATAGCTAAGATTGTGGCTAAGAATCTAAGTGCTTTATCTGAACCATGTTATTATCCTGAAGTTAAAAAACATTTTTATGAACTTTTAAAGATAACAGGTTTAACAGAAAAAGATGTAAAAGAATTTGCGAAAAGACGCTGGAAGGGAAGGAAAGAAGCTAAATTTGGTACTCAAAGTAATGCAATTGCTAATTTTTATGTATTCCTACTTCAATATTTTTTAAAGAAAAGAGATAAGACAACATACAAATATTTAATGATTTTCTTTATTATTAGACATTATGCTAATCTTATGCATAAAACATTCAAGTATTGTAACGAAGAAGCATTTAGATATGCATTAGAGGTCTTAACAAAAACACATTTGTTCTCAAGAGAAAAAACAATCTCAAATGCTCTTTTTTATATTGCAGGAGAGATGGTTAAGCGTTGGTCAAGAGGTTTACGAACTAATGATTTAGATGCAATATCAAGATTTATGCAAGATAGCAGAACTAGAGTTTCTCAGAGTATGAAGAGTTTTGCACAAACATACTATAAAGCGGCAGAGGAAGGATCAGGATTAAGACGCGGAGAAGAACCATCAGAAGAAGAGAATGTATATCAAATTAAAGCAGCAGATAAGGGAAATAAACTAGCTGATGAAATAACCAAAAAAATAACTGTATATAGATTTTCTGATCATAAAGCACAAGAAGCATCTCGTACTCTTGCAAAAATTAATTCATCTCTTGCAACACAGATAGTTTCTAAATTAAACAACACAAAATATTCAGATAATTTAAGAATTATTTTTAGATTGTTTATGAAAGATTTGAAAGATACCTCATCACTATGCGGAAAAAAATATGAGACATATGTCAGACAGTTAATGTCTATAAAAAGAACTAAGATGAAAATCTATTTTAAACAACAAGTGAATATTTTGCTTTTGAATCTTTTAGATGAAATAGATTATAAATCGAAATATGAAAAACTTACCTCACAAACTCAATTTCTCATCAATCTATACCTCGCCTATTATTTAACGATGGTATTAAAAAATACTGTTTGTTAATGTTGCGCATCACTTCGATTCGGATAAAATTCATTAACAGTTCCAGTTGTTAGATTATTTTGTGTATTCCATGTACTAGTGGATACTCTATTTACCTCACTAGTTGGGGACACTAAGGTTGCTTGTCTTTGTTTGGCTGCCGCATTTTTAACCAACTGTACTTTCTTTTCTCGACTTAATTGAGGGAGTTTTGTTCTAAGATAATGTACCCCAGCTTTTTCACCCGTAACCTCATTTACTAAATCTCTACTTGTAGATAATGATTTATCTTCTTCTTTAAGAGACTTTAAATAACTTCTTACAGTTGGTCTATTTGTAAATGTATTTTTTCCTTCTTCAACAAGCATGCTATTATATAAACTTGCAAAATCAAGTCTTACATCAACTATACCGAGTTTTTGATTATATGAAATTTGCTGTTGATCTCCACCTTTAATTATAGTAATATTAGTTATAACAGCTGGAGACAAATTATAAATTCCAGTAGCTTTCACTTTATGAAAAAATGGCCAATTATATGTTCTACCATCATCTGATCTTGGAACGACTAAACATAACAGAACAGCAAGAGGCCCAACTATATATTGTTCAGTTGATGCTTTACTTGCAGGATTTGGGTTATATAATCTAATTGTTGCAGTATAAGACGGAGTAAATCCACTGTTTCTCCAAACTTGTGGAAAATCAACTCTATGCCCAGCTACCATTTTATTAATTAGTTCTGCTCCACCTCCTAACATTCTAGATACACCAGAAGCTTGTCCAGATCTCATTCTGCGTATTAATTTCTCAATACCCGCACCTGTTGATTGTGCTGCTCCACCGACTCCTGATAGTGCTCCGCCGGCTATTCCTCCCATTTCTTCTCCAAGTTCTGAGAAAGCACCTCCTATATTTTTCATTCCTTCTGTTCCTGTACTTGCTCCAGTCATTTGTGCTAATTGAGACATACCTTGTGAAGCAACATCTGTAAACTTTTGAAGAAATGTTTCCCCATATTCATTTGTAAATGAATCTGTTGGAAAATTATCGGCTAGAAAGGCACATCTTATTGGAATATCAGTTGAATATCCATGATTCCCTAAGATTTTTAAATATTTATTTGAAGCTTCCTCAACTCTAAATAAGTTTAAACCACTTTGAAAATGTGGAATACATGGTATTATCTCAAGTACTGGCATACTATTTATAATCATTTCATCGCTTATCCATGTAGACGGAGGAAGTCCATATATCCCATTAAAGGGATCTAAGTGTTGTACTAAATTAGCCATTATTTTATCTCCTTACCTTATATTACACATAGTTACATCTTGTGCAAAAACATCTCCAGAACTAAATTGTCCGCCTCCTACTCCACCCTGAGAACTAACTACTTGATTGCTAGTAGATGCTATAACATTTGAATTGTTTATGATAGCAGCTGTAGTTTGTCTGCTTCCTTCTTGTATTTTTGAACCTAATTGTTTAGAAAGATTATCATAACTTCTCTTTCTCGCTTCGGTATCTAATCCATATTTCTTTGTTTCGGTGTCCATGTATTTTTGAATTGCTGTTTTATTTCGGGAATCAATAGAACGAACTGATTCTACACCATAATTCGGCATTGTTACTGGTTTGATTCCTACATCTGTAGATGTCTCATTTAATGCAGTATCTAATTTACTTGCTAAAGTTCCTTCGTGAATATCTTTAACCGTACTCATAACTTTTCTAAAAATAGCTCCAATTACTGGCAGGTTAGATATTTTTTCAATAAATTGATTTTTTAGAAATGTGAAGACTTTTCTAAGACCAATTATTGGAAACATCAAGTTGAAGGCAACTTCTTTTGCAACGGCTGACATCTTAATCCAAATTTCATCACCGAACATTGCTTTTATTTTTTTACCAAGCCATACAAATGGTTTTTTAACATAATCAAAGATAGTTCCCATCATGTTTCCTATCCATTTCATTGCTGTTTGTATAATACCTGGTCTTTCCCACCAATCTTTAAAGTTATCCCATACTTTCCCAAGGGTCATTTTAAAACCCCATTTCAATAATATCCATGCACTTTTTAAACCTTCTTTTAACATCTTATATGGAAAGATAACAATATTCCATACACCTTTGACCATATCTTTTATAGTAGAAAGACTTTTACTTATACCTTCAGAAAGTTTCTTTCCACCCACAAAGCCTAGAATACCTCCTGATGCTGCTCCAATTGCACCACCTATTAATGTACCAATACCTGGAACAACAGAACCGAGAGCTGCACCGAGAGCTGCACCTTTCCACACTCCACGTTTAGCACCAGCGAGACCAGTATCTTTACCTCCAACAAATGCAGCTAGTCCCCTGACCAAAAATCCTCCCATAAAACCTTCCGGATCTCTGATGGCCTGAAATGCATCCCATAATCCCATTCCACCACCAACTATGGCTCCACCTGCTGCTCCAAGAACTTTTCCACCTATACCAAGAGCTTTTCCTCCCATTCTTGCTGCTCCTGCACCAAATCCTTTTTTTGCTCCTGCAGCAATTCCTTTTTTTGCTGTTTTTTTAGCAAATATTCCTCCGACTTGTTTTATCGGAAGACCTGTAATTGGAGATTTGATTTTGAATAGATTTTTTAAACCTGGTATTTTTCTAACGTGTTTTCCTACCATTTTTGCCAGTTTACCAGCTCCGAAAAATGATGCCATAGAACTCATAAGAGTTATAAATTTACCCAGTCCTGTTCCTAGTATGTTTCTAATAAAACCAAACCCCATTATTATCATATCCCAAACTTTACCTCCCAATCTTTTAATTCCTTTTCTAACTCCTTTTGTTTCTACAACTTGTTCGGTTGATGCGTTAGCAGTTAGTGAAATATTTTCTGCCATACTTGGAGAATTAGGTCCTTCTCTTTCTTCTTGTTCTTCTTTCATTTTACGCATTTTGGATATATTATTGGCCATATCAGACCAGATTTCTGGTTTTTCAAACATAGCACCCATTATATTCTTTTTTGTGATTCCAGCTCTTTTCATTACTCGACCTGGTCTTGCAAATCCTCCAATTCCTGTAATACCAGCTTCGGCCATAGCCTCTTTATCAAGCTTAAGTTTATCAACCATATAATCAAATAATTTACTCATAGGTGATACAATTGACCTTGAAGTCATAGCTTCTCGTATTTTATCAAACATTGTATATGTAACTTGTTTTGCACCTGTAATTGGCCCACCAGTAATAGCTTCTGCTGCTGCTTTTGTATAGATTACAAGATCATCAATCTTAGGCATTAAAGTTGTATATAACAATGCCATGACATTTGATATTTTTAAGAAAACATTATGTGTTCTCGTTGCACCTCTAACATCTCCAGCATAACCACCTCTAATTCCAAACAGAAATTGAATCGGACTGACTATAGCTGACTTCATAATATCAGAGAACATAAGCATATTTCTAAATGTTGGATGTTGAAGGAGAGTTCTTTGCCATGCAATTCTCATACGAGAAGTCATACCAATTAATCCAACTTTCAATTCAAGAATGGCTTTTAATAATCTTTTTTGATATGATGCCTCTTTTGTGTCTCGAACAGCTTGGAATTCTTTGATAAATGTCCGAACTATACTTTCTTGACTTTCTTCTCTTTCAACAACTACAGTTTCTAATCTCAATAAATTTTGAGACATTATTGTTAATGTTTTATCTAGTTTTCTTGATATATCCGCACTTTTTGCTTCATCAATTTGCTTAAGAAGTTTATCAATTGGAGTAACAACTTCTGCTGCATGAACTTCAATTATTCCTCCCTGTTTAACATAACCACCTTCTTGTAGTTTTGGTGGAGCTCCTTCAATAGTTTTTTGAAGTTTTTCTAGATCATTTACTGTTGCTGGTTTTTTCTCTCTTTCATCAGCTACTACTTTTTTTCCTTTTTTGAATATATTAGCGATTCCGCTCCCTGCTTTTGACAAACCTTCTGACATTGCTGAACCAACTTTATCTTTAATTCTTGCAGCTGCGCCTTGAAAAACATCCGTTTCCATAAACTTTGCAGCGAAGTATCCAAATAGAGGAGTTGCTCTGGAAAGAGCCATAGCAATAGTATTAGTTTTATTTATACTAATATCTTCACTGATTGCTTTTCCATATTGCCCAATAGCTTGTGATGTAGCCTTTCCTGTATCAATTGTAATGCTTTTAACACCGGTGGCTAAAGAATCAATTGTTCGACCTAAACCTTTTAGTACATTACTATATCCTTTTGCTGTTTCGCTTGTAAATTCAGTACGTTCAAGATCAAGTTGCATCATCATTTCTTTTTGTTGCTTTGTCAACGCGTTGACCTCATTTGAAGTTTGAAGCCTCTTTTTGTTTTGCTCTTGAACTAGATCATCAACAGTTCGGTGTAAACTGCTGATTCTACGCGCTCTATCACTAGCTACCATATTAGTGCTTTGGTCCAATAGATTTGTACCAGGTTTAATAGGTTTTTCTGGCATTTATTAATCTCCTTACAGTTTGTTGATCATTTTATATACTTTTTGACTTGGACGTTTTATTAATGCTGGTAATGAAATTACTTCAGATGGTGCATACAGTTCTTGATAACATAACTCTTTTATATGTCTTACATTTATACCAAACGTCATTTTATATGATGTATATAATGGAGCAACAATATGTCTATTAGCATAAGTAACTTTGACAATCAAAGATGGTACGCTGCTTGTTATTGCTTTAAATATTATTTTAATTAGAACAATATACTCAGTAACTAGTTTTTGTAATTTCTGAGAATCTAACGTTGTTATATTTCCAAATGTTTCTAATAACATGTTATGGTATTGAACTAATATTTTATTAGATGTAATATTTCTTTCGGTATTCTTATACATAAAGGTAATTATATTTTGTGTAGTTTTATCATCAAGCCCATTTCTTTCAGTCATAAATAGTTGCGACCAATAATTTTTATAATACGAAGTTAATTCTTGTTTAAATGTTGATAAAAACTGTTTTGGATATTTGTTAGAAACCTTATGTATTAATTCGTGTAAAGATGTGATTGATAGATCATTGTTAGATGCAAACCCAAAAATATTCGTGTCATTGTCAACAAACACAAGAATATATTTTCCAATAGTTTGTCCTGCAAATCCTTTAAATTCAGGGGGTTGCTTTTTCAGAATACTTTTAATAATTCTGTCAGTTAAATAACAAGGAATAAATTCTCCTTTTCCCATCAATTTAACCATCGTTGATACGATAGGAGCAGTTCGTGAAGATTTAATCATTGCTTTTACAAAACTTTGTTTTAGCACAGAAGATGTATATATTTTAACCCCACCGTAGTTCATTACAAGTTGAAGGTTTCCTCTTGGGGCAGCAAATAATTCAGTAATTTGTTTAACTTGGTCTTCCATTTAATCTTCTCCTTAAAGTTGATCGTACATACTAAGAATATCAACAAATCCACCCATGTCATTAATATGACTCTTAACATGTTTCATAATACCATCGTTAGTAAACTCAGATTGTATTTCTGAATTTCCCGCAATAATATTTACCATTTCATTTGTGAGTGCACTGTATTCTTGAGTATCAATCATCATTGGTGGATCATACTTTCTTACATAAAATACACAAGATGTAGCTAATGCTAAGTCATCATGACATCCTGTGTCTGCTTCAACTTTACCATTTGTTTTTGTTACAAGACCAGTCAGTTCAAGAGCTAATCTTTCAGATTTAACACACTCTGGATATTGTGTAATATAAGAATATAAAGCATCAATCATTAATGGTCTAGTTTTTGTATTAGTTGATAGTCCAGGAAGTACTGTTTGTTTGCCTCGTTTTTCTTTGTAAATCATAAATGAAAATTCACTACTATTAAGTTGTTCAACAACTTGGTTTCCATATGAGTTTGATTCTATAACAATCATTCCTGGATATTGTGTTGCAAGTACTTTAACAACTTTTATAAAATCAAGAACTTTACACTTTCCTCGATACTCTGCTACCTGCTCAAGGGTTTCATAATCCCATACTGTTGCTGCGGATTTATCTTCTCCATGTTCAGGAGCTGTATCAACACCCATTATATAATATCTGTTAGGAATTGGATTTGCAAATCTCCACAATTCACCATTAAATAATTTTAATCTTTCAGTTGGTTCTATAGTAGCATTTTGGATTTTCTCTACAGTTTCTGCTTCAAAGAATGATCCTTCAGCTGGTAGAAATTTAAGTTCCAATTCTTGAGCGATTTTTCGTGGATTATGATCAAATAATTCACATTGAGTTTTATACCAATCGCTATCATCTGCTAATTCAGGAATCATTTTCCAATGAATTACAAATGGTTCAAAAATGTCATCTCTTGAAACTGCTTTAGAGTATCTTCTAAAATACCATTCTCCAATCCCAATTGTTTTATTTGGTGTTGAAAGAACAACAGTACCATATGGAACATTTGCCTTTTTGGCCATCATTTGGTTCGTGGAAAGTGCCGGTACAAGTGAAGTCCATGCAGTATCAATATGCCCGATAAATGCTGCTTCGTCGATAACTAAGAAAGTAATTGCCTTACCACGAAGAGTTTTATCTGGAGCATTTGGATTAACAGGTGAAGCATAAACTTTACTTCCGTTTGTAAGAATAAATGATTGTTCTGTTCTTTTTGCAAAACCCATACCCAATGGCCCTTTCGGAGGTTTCATCCAGTCAGGAAGTTTTTCAACCATTCCTCTAATTGCTCTAGCAAAGTCAGTTGCTTCTTTTCCATCTTTTGAAACAATACCAATGACCGCATTATCATAAAATATCGTTAACCAGCAAGAGTATGCTTGAATAATTGTAGAAATTCCTATTTGGCGACTTTTTAAAACTAATACATAATGTTTTTGCTCAATAAGATTTACAAGTTCTACTTGTTTTCTATAAGGTTGTAAGAGAACATCTCTACCAGGAACTTCTATAAGTACGTAACGACGACAAAAATAGTGAAAGTCAGCCTTACACTTCAAGAATTCAGATATGTATTTATCTGCCATTCCTTGAATCTCAGTAATTTTAAGTTTTGGCATACTATTCTCCTTTTATTTTTGTTCTAAATTAAGATATGTATCTCATGCTATATATATTAATTAATGAATAGGAATTTGAGAATTTTTTAAAAACATGAAAAAAGGAGATTTGAAAATGAAGAAGAGCGGATTTGAGAGTAGCAAAAAAGTACTCAACACACTTATTTTATTTCTTACTGACGTGGTATTAATTAGAGGATGGGGGTTTTCCCCTAGTTCTTTTTGTTGGTTCTAATTAAATTTATTTTTGCTGTAGTTTCCCAATCACTTGGTCGTTTAAAGATTATAGAAGAACTCCAGAGAATATATTTTCCTTCAAAATCTATATATTCTATAGTCTTTGGTTTGAACTTTACACACTCGCCAACGTCAATTAAATTTAAAACAGGTAAGTTTCTTTCTATATTAATTGAAATAGTTGATAGGTCAGCAATTGTTCTGGCAAATCTAGAATTGAATATCGTTGAACTGTGATTAAAACCTGTATCTTCATTGTAGTATCTAGTTCTGTTTGCAGCTGGATCTATATATAATTGACTTTTAATTGATTTTGCTTGATAATGTAATGAATGTGATGTTGCTATACTTTCTAAATTTTGATCAATCGTAGCTGTTATTGTGTCGTTTGGTCTCACTAGATGCTTGAGTGAAGTAGCTAATTTTGCAAATTTGGCATTACCGGA
>SDBU01000511.1_pt1 | contig 53818 bp, 53 predicted proteins | sample 2277071 | NCBI WGS metagenome assembly SDBU01 (sample SAMN10397929, study PRJNA504765) | marine sediment metagenome | isolation source: marine sediment core GS08_GC12, 126 cmbsf | place: Arctic Ocean: Gakkel Ridge, Loki's castle | collected 2008 | reverse complement strand
CCACTTGGGGGTCGATGGCGGCTCCTGTCATGGGCACGATGCCCCGGACTTTGAACTTCCTGGTCTCCTCCCACAGCTCGCCTCGCTCTCCGGCGACATAATAGGTCATCTCAATCTCGTTGCCAATGGCGGCGGCGAGGTCCCCCGCTGCCCAGGCATTGAGCAGCATCCCGTCGGGCTTCAGCACAGGTGCGTCACTTCCATCGGACATGACGAGTGGGCCGAAAGGAGCGCCCGCCGTCGGCTCCAGACCGGCCACCACAGAGTAAGGTATCTCCCTTTCTGAAGTCCCTGCTTTGGTAAGTTTAAGCGAGTTGGCCAGGTAAACCGAGGCGAGCTCTGAGGCCAGGCCCATTTCCCGTGCTGTCTGCCTGGCGACATTCACAGCGCTCTCGGGAAGCACCAGCTCGTCACTTGCCAACGAGACGTAACCTCGTGAGGTGTTCGGAATCAGGCGCAGGCCGTAGTCCGTCAACCTGACTTCCGAAGCCAGCGCCATCTGAAGGATGGCGGCAACTGCGGGCGCGTCCTGGCGCCTGGCGGTTGAGGCAGCCAAGAGGACGTTGGCCCGTCCCTCACGACCCAACTGCTTACCAAGCCAGGATAGTGACATGAAAAGGTTGCGGGGGCGGGGTTGGTCGCTGCGCAGACTGAAGCCGCCAATCCCCTGCGAAGTAATGATGGCATCTACTATCACCCGCATGGTGCGCACCGTGTCTTCCCGGCTTCGCCTGCCGAACACGGTGTTCGTCGGCGTGGTGCCGCGCCGGCCCACCGTCAGCAGAAGGGCATCGCCCTGGGCGACGCTCAAGGCATCAGCCAGGTCTTGATTCAAGATGACGTGACGTCCTTCCGGCTTGATAGGCAGCTCAAGCTCACCTAACTGCCAGAAATCGTGACGAATAGCTAGGACATGCACACCAGGCACGATAGCTCCGGAGGAGGCATGTCTGGCGGAGGCATTGAGGGCAATAGCGGGGACGGCCAGGTCGAAGGCCTGGTTGTATGAGGTGTTGGCGAGGAGGTCGGAAGCAAGATCGGCGCGGAAAAATGTATTGGTAACAAGCGCGTAGTCGGTACGTCCCAGCCGCTGGAGAGCTAGGTCGTGCAAGCTCCCCCTGATGGAATTGCCCACCAAGAGTGAGCCGACCAGCACGGCGACGGCAATGGCCACCCCCAGCACGACGGCAACGTTAGACCGCCAATAATAGACGAAGCTGCGTCTTATGACCGTCAGGAAGCTCAGTTGCACTCTCGGCCTCCATTCACTTCAAAGTGAATCTCAAGCACCCAACCGACCGTTGAAGTGAAGCCAAACGAGCTTCCTCTAACACAGGGGCGCCCAGGCTGTCAGAGTGGGTGAAGGGTGCTCTCCTTCAGTTCCAGCCGCCTGGAGAAGCGCGCGGCAAGCTCCAGGTTGTGTGTGACGACAATGAGGAGCACGTGCTTCTCTTCGGCTAACTCCGCGAACAACGATGCCACCCGCGTACCCGTAGCCTGGTCGAGATTGCCTGTGGGCTCGTCGCACAAAAGCAGCTTGGGCTCGTTCACCATAGCGCGGGCAATGGCCACGCGCTGGCGCTCCCCGCCGGATAGCCGCGCCGGAAAGTAGTCCATGCGCTCGGCCAGGCCCACACGCTGCAACAGGTCTTCAGCGCGCCCGGCGCTATCTTTAGCCAACCCGACTGCCAATGTGGGCAGCATCACGTTCTCCAGGACTGTACACTGAGGTAGCAAGTGATGGTCCTGGAAAACGAAACCGACGCTCTTCGCTCGAAATGCCGCCAGCTCCGTTCCGGCAAGTTTCGTCACCTCCGCCCCGCCCAGTTCCACGCGGCCGGAGGTGGGCTTATCCAGTGAGCCGATGATGTTGAGGAGAGTGCTCTTGCCCGAGCCGGAAGGGCCCACGATGGCAAGCGTCTCTCCGGGTGATAGTGTGAGCGAAATGTCCTTCAGTACCAATAACTTCCCGGCCGGCAGCTCGTACTCCTTGCGCACCTTCTCGACCACCAATCGCACCGTATCTGTCACTTCCAAATCTTTGTTCATCGCTGGCATCCGCAAGAAAGGCTGTCAGCCTCATTCACCTGGTCCGCCACCTCGCAATCGCATTTCCCATTCAAGGTATTATTCCAGGTGCATCTCTGGACTTCCCCACGGGCGCGCGCCTTCTCATACCCCAGGAGTCCCAGCACACCCAATCCATAGTAGGTGTACTCGACGTCCGCCTCCTCGTCCAGCCGGCAGCTACGCAAGCCACCTGCGGGCATAGCCTGCTCCCTGACGAAGCGGGCGACGGCGGAAAGCTTCACCTGTCGGATAGTGCCAATCTCAGCTAACGTTACCAGGGCCGTGAAGGTGGACATGAGGTCGGACACCGGAGCGCTGGGATGTGCCTTGAACCCACCATCGCTTACCTGCATGACCTTCAGGAAGTCCGAAGCCTTCAGCACAACATCCTTATCAAGAACGTCGAACATGGATAGCACCGCCACCGCGGCGGCGGTAGGATTCGTTCCTCCTTGTGACTGCGTGGAGATGGCGGCAGTCGGAAGTTTCACGAAGCCTCCATCGGCACCTTGTCTGGAGCGCACAAAGTCCAGCGCTGCCTTTGGCTTGGGCAAAGCGTGACCGAGCAGTTGGTATGAGAGCGCGGCCAGGAACGTGTGATAAAGACTGGCTTCACCGCTTGGCGAGTTGGCGTAACCCCCTTCCGATGTGAGTGAACTCTGAAGCAGTGTCTCGATGCTGCGGAGAACCTCTGCTTCGGCGTTTTTCTGGCAAACCTGATGGCCGTGACTTTCGACAAGGTGCCTGATGTGAAGCAGCGAGAAGCAGTCCGTGACATCACCTGCCAGGACTTTCCTCTGGCTTAAGCCTCCTGCTGTCCTACTCCACAGGCCCTCTGAGCCCTCACCACACAGCAGGTCGGCGCTGCGCAGGGCAAAGCTGGTGTAGTAGAGGTCCGACGCTCCCTGGCGACCGGAGAACCCACCGTCCGGGTTCTGGGTGCCAAGAATATATTGCCACTGGCGCCGTCGAAAGCGCTGCGGGAGCTGCCCCAGTCCCGTCCCCAACCGATTGCTGAGGTTGCTCAGGTAACCACTCGGCGCCTTAACACTCACAAGACAGTCTCCATCACGAAGTGCATCAACTCGCCAAGGCCGGTGACCTTCACCTGGTCTGCCAGCGCTCTGGCGCGGCAGCGGAACTTCTCAACCAACTTATCTGCTTTGTCGAACACTCCCCATCTCTGGTAGATTTCATGCAGCCGTTCAATCTGCTGCTTGTCCAGAGGACCAGTGGTGGGAATGTCCAGTAGTTCCCGGTTGACAGCGCTATCGTCCTGTTCCAGAGCAAAAGCGCGCAAAATCGTCGGCCGTGCCCATAACAAATCCGCTTCTGCCGGAAGCCTCTTAGGACTGCCGTGATTCCACTCCTTGAGGTCGTTCAGCACCTGGTAGGCAACCCCCACATACCTGGAGAATTGGTGGATTGAAGCGGGAACGAGTGCCAGGGATGGCTTTCGACTGCCGCCCCCCAAAGTCTGTTTCCCGTCGGGCAACACATGACCCATCTCATGGCTTTGCGCCATTCTGAGACCTGCGTACATCCCGGCCTCGAAAGCGGGAGCGGTCTTGAGCGCATAGATAACCATAAGCTCACGTGGGCGTGGGCTGATAGCAAATGTGCCCCTTTGCCGCCAAAGGAGCTCAGCCCCTTGACCACGACACAACTTCAAATGAGCCTGGGAAAGGTGCGACAAAATATCAGCGGCACATGCAGCGCCGAACTCATCCTTGCCTGCTGCCATCAGCCGATACCCCAGCCCCACCAGATAATCGCCCACATTGATGGCCATTGCCGACCCATAGCGACGGTGGAGGGTCTCCTCTCCGTAGCGATAGGCATCGTCATCCTCGATGTCGTCATGCACCAGCGAGGCCTTGTGCAGCGCCTCGATGGCCACTGCCGCCTGCCTTACGCCCGTGGAGAAAGAACCGATGAGGTCAGCTTGCGGATTAAGGGCGCTCTTGCCCTGCCTGATAGCGGTGTAGCTGGCCAGGGTAATGAAGGGACGGAAGCGCTTGCCACCTCTGCGCAGCCAATCCAGCGCGATGGCCTCCGTGCTGGCCAAAGGACTGAGCTTGTGGTCTGCGCTGCTTGTGGGTGACAATTCCACCTGTCCATCCAGGAGGGCATCAAGCGTGTTATCTTCAAACAGGGCTTCAGCGGCGCGCAGAAGTGGCACGTAGCTTCTGGTTCGTACCCCCACCGGGTCCGCGCGGCAGCACATCCAGCGCCGAACGACATCCAGCTCCGCGACCGTGTCGGCGCAGCCATCCCTGAGCAGGGGCACGGCGACATGGGGGATGCCCATCTCGGCAACGTTAGCGAAGGCTTCCTCAAACGAGTCCAGGCAGGCGACACCCAGCAGCGCATCGGCGCGGCCGCTCAAGACCAACTGCACCACGGCGGGTGTGCCTTCGGCAATGAGCACCTTGTAGCCGAGTGCTTCCGCTTCCCTCTTCAAGTCCAGAAGTTCACAGGCCCCACATTCAGCGCAGGTGAGACCAAGTGCGGAGTAGGTGCCTTGGCACGCCTCCCTATCGCGCAGGCAGTGAGGCAGGAGCAGCAGTCGGCGGGAATGGGGCACCGCCGCAAACTGGTCCCGCCAGAACTCGTTGTTGGCAGCTACCATGGTGAAACCCAGGTATGTGGGAGGAAGACCGAGCTTGTCGAGCACCGCGGCCGCTAATTTTTTCAGCTCCGCCCGTCTCAAGCTCCTGTGCCGGTTCAACCCTAGGGCGGCCTGGCGGACTTCGGCGCGAATCCGCTCCCGGGCCTCGACCTTTTGAGGCACCACCTTGGTGTTGTCAGAATCCTCCGCGGGAAGGATGCCCAATTCAGTTCCACCAATTCTGCTCATTGTGTTCCACCATGGATTGGTGCTACCATTGTTGGCAGGCAGTTCTCTTCCCCGGATGCCAACCGGGAAAGAACGCTTCCCAGTGCCGCCACGCTCCCTATGATAGGATAAAGTCTCTCCGCATACCACAGTCTTGCAAAGTATAGCCCAATGGGCACCGGTTGCGCAGGCTCTCCTGTGGCTATCTGCTGAGCCAGATAGTAACAACCGCGAAAGACAGCGTCTCTCACCTCTTCCTCGTTAACCCATCCACTGAGCCCCTCGACAGCGAACGCCGTCTCCTCGATACTGCCAGGCATGTCTCGGTCACTGCCCCAACTGCCATCGTTGGCTTGCTCATCGAGCAAGTAGGCCACCCCCTGGCGAGCTTCCTGCACATCCCTCCGGGCGAGGTCCCGATACGCCAACAGCACCCGTGCCGTCCCATAGACCGGATTCTCCTTGCTGGAAGCAAACTGATTGCCGAACCAGAGAGGCAGCCAGGCGCCGTCCGTCCTTTGTACCTGTCTGAGATACTCGAACCCGCGCGCGATGGCGCTTTGCTCTCTTCGCCACCCCACACTTCGAGGCCAGGAAGCGATAGCCCGGATGGCGTGTGCTGAGAGGTCCGGCGCACTGCGGTCGAAGGGCAACTTCCCCCAGCCCCGACAGAAGGTCGGCCAGCCGCCGTCGGCATTTTGGAGGGCGAGCAGCCACCTGACCCCGGCTGCCATCGGCTGTAATATTTCGCGGCCAGGCGGCATGCCAGCTTGCAGCCGGGACAAGGCCAGCAGCGCCCCCGAGGTATCATCCACATCAGGCACGCCTCCGGAAAGCGGGGTCCAGGCCCAGCCGCCTGGAGGTGAGTCCGTGTAAGGGTGCACAACCTTGTATTGACAATCCAGCAGCCACTTGATGGTCGCATCGGGATTCGATACTGGGGGATGACCTCCGTCGGCCAGCGCCGACACCGAGAGCGTGGTGAGCCAGGTTGCAAGGTTGGTATCGATGGGCCAACTACCATCCGGACGTGCGGAAGCTCTAATGAAGTCAATGCCCCGGCGAGCGACCGGATGGTCGGCCCGGCCTGCTGCCGCCAGGCTCATGACCACAAAGCTCGTCAAAGGTACTGCCTCCAGGAACCCACCACTTTCAGGCTGGATGGCTTCCAAGCGTCTCAATGTGGGGCCGATAGCACCTTTGCGAATCAAACGCAAGAAGGGATTGCGTGTGGGGCGACGGGCATGAATTAATTGTCCGAGCGCAATCAGCGCGGGCAGCGCATAACTTACCACGTGCAGTCTCAAGCCCCGAAACCAGACACGGGGGAGACTCGCCAACTCAAAGGGCAGCCCCGGGATATCCTCCCAGCTTAGGAAGTCGCCCCTGCTGGTGGATGCTGACCTGCGCTCTGCTGCTAACGCACAGTTCACGAGAATTGGGACAGCGAAGGTGCGGTCAGCTCCGTAAAGCCCTCGCAGCGACTGCACCTGCTCCTTGGCAGAGGCGCCGCCAATCTTTCGCACATAATTTTCTGCCTTCCGGAGGCAGTTCATAGCAATGGGCTGGCTCACATTTTCCCCACGCGAGCTGCACCCGTTGGCAAGATGAAAGGCGGCCTGCACCAGCAGGGCAGTGGGCAGGTTGCTGGGACTCGTGGGTGAATCGCCCCAGCCTCCGTCGTCGTTCTGATTATCCTTGAGCCATTTGAGAGCAGGCATAATCAGATGGCTGAAGCGCTCGCGGGAAACAAGGGACAGGGCGCTCACCGCGGTGGCAGTGGCCAGTGCCGACGATGAGAGTTCGCCCAGCCAGTAGCCGCCTGGTGCTTGCTCCGCCAGCAGCATCTTGCGAGCGCACTGGTAAGCGCACGCAAGTTCGTCCAGATTTGTCTGGCGCAGGCGCTCTGCTGCCGTCTGAGTAGGAGAAACATTTATCTGCATAACCTGCCTGACCTCCAAGCGAAGATGCTCTTCCACCACGGGACCTGGAGTTGCCCGAGCAGTTGAAGTAGCAGTCGGCGCCAGCGCGCCACACCCGCCGCCGATTGGTTATCCCAGATGAGCCTAGGCATCCACTTGAAGTTCAGCTCGTAGCACTCCCGAAAGAGTTGCCAATGTGCGCAAGACATGTCCGTCATCTTGAAGGTGGGGCTTCGGTTGTCATTGGGCGCATAGAACAGGGGGAACACCACTACCCGCTCGTGTTTTAGTTGCCTGACCCATTGCACTGTCTTTTCAACATCGCCAGGTGTCTCTTTGGGCAGGCCCATCACCAGACTGACCATGGGGAGAAACCCCACCTTTGCCAATCGTCTTACCTGCTCCAGACACACTTCCCCCCACTCCTCGGGCGGGTAAGGGCTCATCTTACTGCGACTGCCGGTGGCAGCAAGCAGCTCGCCCGAGGCTGACTCCACGCCCAGGTTCAACCAGACGTATTTCGCCCACTTCCCCTCGCCGGTGAAGAAGCGGTAGGCTTCGTTAAGTTGAGCATCACTGAATTGCACAATAGACGTGATGTTGGCATGGTCAGACTGTATGAGGCCAAGTCCCGGGATGCGACGCATTTCACGCAGAAGCTCAAGCAACTTGTCCGGCCGCGCGCCGCCGCCCCGGGCGCCATAACGAAACACGTCCTCCGTAATCAGCGACACATTCGTCACCCCCGCCGCCACATTGGTCCCGACATCGGCAAGGATAGTATCCAGGGGAAGGTGCGCCAGGGGCACACGCCCGAGGGTACAGAACTCACATCCCAGGCCACAGCCGCGGCTGATTTCCACCGCACCCATCACGGTCGGACTGCACAGCGCCGGTATGGTATCAGCGCTGCCGTCTTGGCCCACCAGCACCGGAGATAGCTCCTCGTCCTCTGCGATTTGCCGGAAAAGGTCTGCGACGTTTGCTTCCGAGTAACCCGTGACCACGTGAGCGATGCCCAGCGCCCGTCTGGCTTCGTCATGCTGCGCTAACTGCCAGGCGCCAGCTCCGCCCACGACTATTCGTGCTCTGGGTGCGAAGGTGCGAAGGTCTTGTAGTCTCCATAGTAACTGCTGAAACCATTTGCTCGTATAGACCGTGCCGCCGAGCAGCCCTGTCATGGTGGTGCTATTCATGCCCAGTCCCAGCGGGTCACCTGAAGAGATGCCTATGACCCGAGTGTCCGCTCCGATGGCACAAGCGACCGATTCCGGGGTGACCACAGCCACCTCGTCGGCACTCCAGCTACGCTTGCGCAGCGCTGCCTCTATCCTTCGCAGTCCCAGAGGTGCCAGGTGCGCGCGGGGGCCATCACTTGGCATCGGTGGAGCTAACAAATGCTTCATCAACAATCCGGGTGTACGCGTAGTCTGGGTGGCGCTTACCATGCCCTCGATGAGAAGTTCATAGTGTGCCATCAGGGTGCGGTCTGCTGTGAGCACAATGGGAAATCCTCTTTGCAGTCGGGGGGTGCGCTGACGACGCACGCCGTTGGCGGGGCTGTCCCGCAGAACCATTTGCTGACTATGATTCATCCAGTTCGTCCAGCGCATCGATGAGGTCATCCAGGTCATCCGATGGATTCTCGTTGCAGCTACGGGTGCATGAATATTTGCCATCGACCAGTGACGCTGATTGTGCCGGTCGTTTGCAACACCCATCCTGGTTCGTGTCGTCGCAGATACACCCACACACAGGACAGACCGTCTTCCCGGGCGGCGCCTTGCCGTCGAAGGAGCGCTCACAATCACACGCACACCCGCACGCAGGGCAGGGCTCCTGAGGACTTGGTCTTTCGGCGCCTTGCTCCCGGAAAAATTTCTCGATGTCGATAGTTGCTTCCAGGACCTTTGTGCCTGGCGCGCCGGCGATGGCAGGGTCACTGGCATAATGCGGAAACATGATGGCTCCCTCAGGGCACACGCGCGCACAAGCCGGGCAGCCGGTCTTGCAATTATCAGGCTTGGTGGCTACTGCCCGGCCGTCCTTCAGCGAATACACACCGAACAAGCAGAAGTTCCGACACTGCATGCAGTTAATACAGAGCGAGTAGTCCAGCACCGGGTACCAGCGCGACGGCAATTCACCTGAAATCTCTTCGATGCTGGGCTCCTCGGTGAGCCGCTCGGTATCGTCGCCAGCACCCTTCAGAAACTGTCTGATTTCTTCTACGCAGGACTCGACACGGGAAAAGGAAGCCAGGTTGTAACAATGAATTGTCCGCTCTTCCGGGAGCGTGTGTTTCTTTGTATCGTCCCTTTCCGTGCTTGCCTCGCCTGCGGGAAGATCTGCCCGGGCACCCGCTATGCCATGCGCCTGGAGTGTCCAGTAAGCAGCGCGCGGGTGGAGCCAGGAACCCAGGATGATGCCACCCTCCACCTGGTTCAGGCGGGATACCGCCGGGTGTGAAGGGGTGAGGTAGTAAATGTGAGGCACCAGCAGAACGTGACAGCCGTCCGCCGAGAGCGCTTCCGCCAGCTCATCTTCGAATCTGTGACACTGTTCGATACTTAGACCCTCAGGACCGGGCGCCTGGAGTGTGCCTGTAAGGTGGGACGACCGCGATATGACAACGGTGTACTCATTCATGCGCCTCTCTCCGACCTAGCATCCGCGCCCACCAGCTCAGGGCGCGGAGAAGACCCGTCCAGCCTGGTCACAAAGGAGCTTCGTGGCACCGATCTTCATAGAAGGAACGTGGCAGGCAGGCTATCGATGTCTATCTCCTCAAGTCGAAACTGGCAATGGCCTCCTTCAAGCGGAGGTATAGTCTCCCGTCCACCAGAGCAGGCGATGTCAAGGCACAGGTTCCGAGCTTAGCCTTGCCCAGCAGGTTGAACTTACGAGGGGTGGCTTCAATCATGACCAGCGTGTCCCCGGCGATAGCGATGAGCTTCCCATCTGCCACCATGACCGAGGAGAACGACGCCCCGGAAAGCTTCTCCTGCCAGGCAACCTCACCCGATTCCAGGCGCACACAGATAGCCTTGTTCTCTCCCACCGCATAGACACAGCCTTCGTAAATGAGGGGGCTGGCGCCACGGTCCGTGAATTCAACTGTCCACAACTGCTTCGGCTCCGTGAGCGAGAGCTTGTAAGCCACCAGTCCCAGCTTCTTGTCGTTGGTCAGGATGGCCATGGTATCGCCCACGATTGCGGGTGACGAATTCCCCCCTCCGGGCACGCTCCAGAGCACTTCACCCGTATCCGGGTCAACGCAGGACACTTTACCCCCGTTACACACCAAGTAAGTCTTGCCTCCGGTATGCCAATAGGCAGGGGAGGGGTTCACACCCTTGACCTGGTCCTGTTTCCAGAGGACCTTGCCCGTGTCCAGGTCAAAAGCGGTCAAGGCGCCGGCCTGTAACACCGCCTTCCCATCCAGCACCACAAAAGAGGAGGACAGTGTCGAGCCGCTGATCCCGGGCCTGACCTTCCACACGTCGTAACCGGTGTTGGCATCGAAGCAATAGACGTTGCCATCCGACCCTTCGACGTAACATCGGCCGTCCACCACGCAGGGCGTGGAGGAATTGGGATGGCTTTCACCGTTTCCGGGCAGGGTGACCTGCCAAATGGTCATGCCGGTGGCAGTATCCACACAATACAGCTTGTCGTAGCCGGCAGGACGGGTGGTGGGGACCACTTTCTTGACTGCTTCTACCCAGCGGTTCTCCATCTCATTGCGGGCAAACCACCTGTCCAGCGCCGCCTCGTCTGCAAACTCTTTGTCCTTGATAGCATCCAGTTTTGCCAGCACCTCCGTAGGCAAGGCATCTTTACCTGCTAGCAGGCGTCGCTGCGCGAGGGAGCGAAACTTCTTCACCTCTTCAGGCACGTTCTTCTCTAGCCATTCCTTCGCCCAAGTGCGCACCTGGTCCTTGGCTAAACCGGCGCGTTCCTCGGAGGTCCGCGCCTCTTCCACCTTCTGGCGCAGGGGCTCGGGCATGTCGGCATTCCATCCCAGGCCCTCGAGAGCTTTCTTGCTCAGCACACGGGTCCTGATGGGAGCCTTGTATTCCCAGTTGCAATAGAGGTATGCCTTTCCGTCGGCAACGGAGACGCTGGCCCAACCACCTTGATTGCCACCAGGGATAGCCTCACTCTTCCAGAGCTGCGGAGGACCAGTTTCAGGCAGGACGTCAATAAGCGACGGCGATTCTGAAACAATCCCGTTGCGCTCCGGTCCCCGCCACTGGTTCCAGTCCGTGCCGTAGGCCGATGTACTCATACAAAGAATAATCCCAGCAAACCCACACAACCAAGCTTTCTTCATCGCGCTGCTCCTCCTGATGAGAAATGCCGCCTCGGACTACTACCAAACGATGGCAGAGCAGCCCTGGCGGACAAATCAACTCATTCATCCTAACGGACCTCACGAAGCAGTCCAGTTTAGCAGACAGGTCCGACAGAAGCAACAGTTTTCCTGCGAAGCCTGAAGCCTCGAGGGACTTAGCTTGGTCGGGCGCCAGTTCTTGAGAAAAGACTCAGGCGCTCGAGCAGGTGTCGCAACTGGCGAAGGGGCAGTCAGTGAAGCTCAAGGTCGCACCCGGATGCGAAGTCCTGGCTGTTGGCCAAAAAATCCAAAAAAGTTGACTTTGGGGCTTGACAACGGGGAAAATTATGGTATAAAGGTACTGAAATACCGGTATAAGTTTTCTCCTGGTTGGTTGGTTGATAATGTCGCGTTTATTAGGAATATCGGAAGCGACTTCGATAGCCTTGCATGCCATGGTGTTCCTGGCGGCGAATCCCAAGAAGCCCATCTCGACAAGGGAGATTGCTTCCGCACTTGAGGTTTCGGAGGCACATCTATCCAAGGTCATGCAGAGGCTAGTCAGAACAGGGTTGGTGACGTCGATGCGGGGGCCGAGGGGAGGCTTCATGTTGGAAAGGGACGCTAACGACATTTCGCTACTTGAGGTCTATGAATCGATCGAGGGAGCGCTCGAACGGAACACCTGTCTTCTTGGTGTCCCCATATGCGGTGGCAAGCATTGCATCCTGGGCAAGCTGCCCGGAATGATAAACAAGAAGGTGGCAGATTACCTCTCCAAGACGAGGTTGCTCCAGTTGACCAATGTGTATCGAGGAAAATGATGCTGAGAAAGATAGTGCACATCGATGAGGAGAAGTGTAACGGCTGTGGCTTATGCGTCCCGACCTGCGTGGAGGGAGCGCTCCAGATTATCGACGGTAAGGCGCAGCTGGTAAGTGAAGTCTATTGCGACGGCCTGGGCGCCTGTCTGGGCGAATGTCCGCAGGGCGCCATCACCATCGAGGAACGCGAGGCAGAGGCCTTTGACCTGGAGGTAGTCGAGGAACACCTGGCGTCTCATGGGGAGGAGCCGGTGCGAGCGGGGGCACCGTCCCACGAAGTTGCCACCCCACCCGCCGCCTGTCCCGGAGCAGCCCTGCATACACTTCATCCCAGAAGTGCTTCCGCACCTCAGGCGCTGAGCGCCGACGAGGAGCAGGCGCCCTCCGAGCTGGGCAACTGGCCGGTGCAGCTTCGTTTGGTTCCGGTGGTTGCGCCTTTCCTCGAGGGAGCCAAACTAGTCATTGCTGCCGACTGTGTCCCCTTCGCCTTTGCTGACTTTCACCGCCAATTGCTTGTCGGCAAGACGCTTTTGGTCGGCTGTCCCAAGCTTGATGATGCCGACTTCTATCGCCGGAAACTGGCCGACATATTTGCCCAGAACGACATTGAATCCGTAGATGTCGTCCATATGGAGGTGCCCTGCTGTTTTGGTCTGGTGCACCTGGTCCGCCAGGCGCTCGACGATTCAGGGAAAGTGATTCCCTTGACGGTCACTAAGGTAGGCATTCAGGGTGCCATCTTAGAAACGGGTGAGGGGAAGTAGATGTGGGGAGACTAAGGTGATGAAATGTCCGGGGCAGGATACTCGTTACTGGAGTCCCGGCGACGCCTTCGAGATAAGCTGTGGCGAGTGCGGGCAGTCCATCGAGTTTTTCAGGGACGACGGCAGCCGGCGCTGTCCCCGGTGTGGCGCCCGGGTGGTGAACCCCAAAGTCAGTCTGGGCTGTGCCCAGTGGTGTGAGTACGCAAGGCAATGCCTGGGGTTTGACCCGAAAAGTGTGGAGCTGGAACCGGCGGAGCACGTCTCCCTGGCCGACCGACTTATCGAGGCCATGAAAAGCGAGTTTGGCGACGACCAGAAGCGCATCACCCATGCGCTGGCGGTGCTTGACCAGGCGCAGGAGATCTTGCGCCGGGAAGGTGGCCGTCCACCCGTCGTCATTGCCGCTGCGCTGCTACATGACATAGGCATTAAGGAGGCCGAGCGCAGGCACGGTTCCGCCGACACCAGGTTCCAGGAGCTGGAGGGGCCTCCCATAGCCAGACGCATCATGGAGGGGGTCGGCCTCGAGGAAGCGACCGTCCAGCACGTCTGTCGCATCGTCGCCAATCACCACCGCGCTGCCGACATCGATACTCAGGAGTTCAGGATTATCTGGGATGCCGACTGGCTGGTGAACACTTCCAACCGACTGACAGATGTCGGTGCCGGCGAGTTGGAAGCCACCATTGCGCGGGTGCTGAAAACCCACGCTGGCCGGGAAAGGGTGCGCAGGTTGTACTTGAAAGATTGATGTCGATTTGACGTAAGAGCCGGGTTTCTCTAAGATGACCGTTTGCGGAATCCGGGGGCTCGGCTTAGTGGCAAAACGGTTGTCCGAGGACTTCAAAGGGGGGCTTAGACCATGGTAACAGAACTGAAGAAGGGCGTCTATTGGGTGGGGGCGGTCGATTGGGGCTTGCGGCGCTTCCACGGGCACGAACTCTCCACGCACCGGGGGTCAACCTACAATGCCTACCTCATCCTCGATGAAAAGACCGTGCTGGTGGATACCGTGTGGGAGCCCTTCCAGGAACAGCTCATCGAGAACATCCGTGAGGTGATTGACCCCGCCAGGATTGACATTGTGGTCGCCAACCATGCCGAGATGGACCATTCAGGCGGCCTGCCCGCAGTCATGAGACAGGCACCCGAGGCCACTGTGGTGGTCTCCAAGCGCGGGTTGGAAAGTGTCGAAGGTCACCATCACCAGCCCTGGAACTTCAAGGCGGTCCAGACCGGCGATAGGATAAACATAGGCAAGAACGATCTGGTCTTTATCGAAGCGCCCATGCTGCACTGGCCGGACAGCATGTTCACCTACCTTACGGGCCACAACATCCTCCTGCCCAACGATGCCTTCGGCCAGCATTACGCTTCTGCTTTCCGCTTCAACGACCAGGTGAATCAGGAGGAACTCTACCAGGAGGCGTTGAAGTATTACGTCAACATTCTCACACCTTTCAGTCCTATGGTGCTAAAGAAGATAGACGAGGTGCTGGCGCTGAAGTTGCCCGTGGACATCATTGCCCCCAGCCATGGTGTCATCTGGCGTCAGGACCCCCTGCAGATTGTGAAGAAGTATCAGGAGTGGGCGGCGCAGAAGCCAGAACCCAGAACCCTGTGCTGTCATCGTCTATGATACCATGTGGAATGGCACCCGGCGGATGGCAGACGCCATCGGGGAGGGATTGGCAGAGATGGGTGTTGATTACAAGAGTTACCAGGCCGCGGTGAGCGACCGCAACGATGTGCTCACGGAAGTTTTCCAGGCCCGCACCATCATCGTGGGCTCGCCCACCTTCAACAACGGCCTGCTTCCCACTATTATGCCCATCCTCGAGAACATCAGAGGCCTGAAGTTCAGGAACAAGCTGGGCGCTGCTTTCGGCTGCTACGGGTGGAGCGGCGAGTCGGTCAAAATTATCGAAGAGTACTTCGCCCACACCAAGGTCTCCCTTATCAGAGAGGGGATAAAATGCAAGTGGCAGCCCCGCGCGGAGGACCTCGAAGCCTGCCGCACCTTTGGACGGGAGCTGGCAGAAGCCACCAGGAAGGTGGGACAGTGAGCCAGGCTCAGACCTGAAGGGTTCTTATCAAACAACGATACGGGAGGTTGAACATGTTTTGTTATCAATGTGAACAGACTGCTCGGGGAACCGGTTGCACGGTGCAGGGCGTGTGTGGCAAGGACCCTGATACCGCCGCGCTGCAGGACCTGCTTGTCTATGCCACCAAGGGATTGGCAATGTATGCGCACCGCGCCCGGGAACTAGGCGTGTCGGACCGCGAGCTCAATGTTTTCACGGTCGAGGCGCTTTTCTCCACGCTCACCAACGTGAACTTCGAGCCTGAGCGCCTGGGGCGGCTCCTCTATCGGGCCGCGGACCTCAAGGACCGCGCCCAGCGCCTCTACGAACATGCTTGCCAAAAAGCGGGCAAGACCGCAGAATCGCTTGCCGCCGCCGCTGCCTGGCAGCCAGCTAACGACCTCGACGGCCTCATCCGCCAGGGCGAGGACATCACCATCGAAAAGCGCATTGAAAACCTCGGCGATGTGGTGACAGGACTACAGGAACTCATCACCTATGGCATTAAGGGAGCTGCCTCCTATACCGACCATGCGCAGTTGCTGGGAAAGGAAGACGAAGAGGTTTATGCGCTCTTCCACGAACTTCTGGACTACTTGAGTGAGGAACCGACCAATGTTGAAGAACTCACCGCCAGGGCGCTGGACGCAGGCAAGCTCAACCTGAAGGCCATGGAACTTCTGGATGCCGCCCACACCGATGCCTATGGCCATCCTGTCCCCACACAGGTGCGCATCGAGCCCGTCAAGGGGAAGGCCGTCGTGGTTTCCGGACACGACCTGCTGGACCTCGAGGAACTGCTCAAACAGACCGCAGGCAAGGGCATCAACGTCTATACGCACGGTGAGATGCTCCCCGCGCACGGGTACCCGGGATTGAAGAAATATGCGCACCTGCTGGGGAACTTCGGCGGCGCCTGGCAGGACCAGCGCAAGGAGTTCGACCAGTTCCCCGGCGCTATCCTGATGACCACCAACTGCCTGCAGCAGCCCAAGGAAAGCTACAAGGCCCGCATTTTCACTACTGGCCTGGTGGCCTGGCCGGGTGTCACCCACATCAGTGATCGCGACTTCACACCCGTCATCGAAGCTGCGCTGGCAGCTGAGGGCTTCACCGAAGATGGGCTGGACAGGACCATCACCGTCGGCTTCGCCCGTAACGCTGTCTTAGGTGTGGCCGACAAGGTAGTGGAGGCGGTCAAGAGTGGTGCCATCAGACACTTCTTCCTCATTGGTGGTTGTGATGGTGCCAAGCCCGGGCGGAACTACTACACCGAGTTTGCCCAGTTGGTCCCCACAGACTGCGTGATTTTGACCTTAGCCTGCGGGAAGTACCGCTTCAACAAGCTGGACTTCGGTGAGATTGACGGCATTCCGCGCCTCTTGGACGTGGGACAGTGCAACGATGCCTACTCGGCAATTCAGATTACATTGGCGCTGGCGAAGGCCTTCAATACCGACGTCAACAGCCTTCCGCTTTCGCTGATTCTATCCTGGTATGAGCAGAAGGCGGTGGGTATCCTGCTCACCTTACTGCACCTGGGCATCAAGAACATCCGCCTGGGACCGAGCCTCCCCGCTTTCGTAGCACCGCCGGTCTTGCAGGTGCTGGTGGATAACTTCAACCTGGCCCCCATAGCGACCCCCGAAGAGGACCTGAAGGCTATCTTGGGATAGTGCCAGAAAAAAGGAGCTGAGGAGTGAAAAGGTACGTCTGCAACGTCTGTGGTTATATCTACAATCCAGAAAAAGGAGACCCGGACGGAGGCATAGCTCCCGGAACTATCTTCGAGGACCTTCCGGACAATTGGGTGTGTCCGGTCTGTGGCGTGGGCAAGGAGGACTTCAGCCCGCTTGATTGAGCCTGGGAAGCGCCGGCATCCGGGTTGTGCCCTCGCCGCCGGTTACTCTCTGAAGCAGGCGAACTCAACGACGGCTGGGCTCTCAGGCATGGCTGAGCCGTCGTGGGAGCGGTGGGTCGGAAAGCATGAGTTCATGCAGCAGACGTGTCTGGAGTTCTCCACGTAGCTTTCTGGCGCCGGGCTCCTGCCACAGATTGTGGAGTTGCTCCGGGTCATTGCGCCGGTCAAACAGTTCTCCATAATCCTCTCCGGAATAGACCGTCAACTGGTAGTCGTCCGTAACCAGAGTGCGCAGCCTTAAGCCCAGGTAATCCTCATCGTTCTCTACCAGCACCGAATCTCTGACCGCAGGCTTCTCTCCGGTCAGGACGGGCACTAGAGAAACCCCCGGCCAGGCTGGGGACATGGCGGGGGCTTCCGGCTTCAAAGGCGCTGCTCCTTCGGGGATGGCTACACCCGCTAACTCCAGGAGGGTCGGTGCAAAATCCAGATGGCTTACCAGCGCCTGGTTGACGTCGTTCGACTTGAAGCGCTTGGGCCAGCACCAGATAAAGGGTATTTTCAACAACCCGTCGAAGTGGAAGGGCCCTTTGTTGAGGAGCCAGTGGTCGCCCATCATATCGCCATGGTCCGACATGAAGACCACCACGGTATTCTCATGCAAACCCACCTCCTCCAGCGCATCCAGAACCCGTCCCAGGTGATAGTCCAGTAACGAGACCATGCCAAAGGTGAGCGCCATAATCTCACGCAGTTGTTTGTCGGACATCCTGGTGGGCGCCACGCGCCCGCTCAGTTTAATGCCTTCCTCGTAAATCTTCTTGAAGTGGGGAGGCAGGTTTTCCAGTTCGCCTTCCCTCCGCACGGGAAGCGGGATGCTGCCAGGCTCGTACATATCGCACCAGGGAGCCGGTGGGCAGTAGGGATGGTGCGGGTCCGGAAACGAACACCACAGGAAGAAGGGGTTGGCCTGGGTCGCTGCCCCCTTCAAGAACGCAATCGTGTGGTCCGCAACCCATTTGGAACAGTGTAATTCCTCCGGTAATGCGGACTTCCAGGCTTGCTCGGCGCGGTTAGGCATGGGTGTGCCAGCGGCGGCTTGCAGAAGCTCCTTACCTTGGGGTTCCTGTTTGAGCAGCCAGCTCAGGTATTCCCCGAAGTGATACGAACCGTGTCCGCCAGCGAACTCGACTTTTTCCAGTCCCAGGTAGGGGCTGGGGAGCTCCTTGATGAGCTCGTTATCCCAGAGTTCCTTGCTCTCGGGAAACTCTGAAGGGTCCACCTCCTCCGGTTTCATCCCGTTCGGGATCCTGAACGGACGCAAATGCATCTTGCCTATGCCCCGGGTCCGGTAGCCTGATTGACGCAGCGCCTCTGTCATCGTGGGTACGTCGTACGAAAGAGGAATGCCATTGGTCCTCACGTGGTGACCGCGAGGGTTCCTGCCGGTGAAGAGCGTGGCGCGCGCAGGCATGCAAAGAGGGTTACTGACAAACGCATTCTCGAAGCGCACACCCTGGGAGGCAATGCGGTTGATGTTAGGGGTCTGGAGTACAGAGTTCCCGGCGCAGCCCAGGTGGTCGGCGCGCTGCTGATCTGTTATGATACACAAGAAGTTCGGTCGTTCATTCATTGCCAAGCCTCCGAAGCCGTTTCCTCTCCCTGTGAGGCAGTATAGAGCGACAGGGGGCATGGTCAAGTGCCAATCTCGATGCAAACCAGACTCCCTGTGGATTCTCTTGGTATTGTTTCCTACAATTTGGTGGGATTGTGGGCGTCAGGATAAGGGTTCGTGGGTAACGTGACTGAATGAAGGTGGGGAATATGGCTGGGCGGCAGCAAGCAATCAAGCGCGAGGTGAAGGAGCTTTCGCTGCTATTCGAGATCAGCCAGAAACTTGGTCAGCGCCTGGACCTGCGCAACGTGGCTGGCCCCGTGCTTGAGGCGCTGGCTGAGCACATGGGCATGTCGCGGGGAACGCTGACGCTGCTCAATCGTGAGACGGGGGATCTCTTTATCGAAGCCGCGCACGGACGCTTTCCCACCAACACCACTGGCTGGTGGGGCGGGGCGCACCCGTTCGGCCTATTGGACTGGGCGGTGGTGCACAACAGCGAAATATCTTCCTATGGAATCAACAGGCGGTATCTGGCCAACTTCGGCTACCACTGCACCCTGCAGACCGACACCGAGGTGATTACCTATCTCTTTGACCCCTTAATCAGGAAGCACAGCTTGTCCACCGAGGCAGCCTGTTTGGCAATGGAGCCGCCTTTCTGGTCTCAGATCGAGCGCCTGCCCGCGGACCGACAGAAATTGGCAAGGGCGCTGCGCATCGTCTATGGTGGGGCGCTCCTGAACGGGCCTTTTTCCGTGGTGGTGGCCCACCGCCAGGGCATGATTGGCTTCAACGACCGCATCAAGCTTTGCCCCATGGTGGCCGCGCGCCTGGAGGACATGCTCTACCTGGCCAGCGAAGAGACGGCGATACGGACTATTTGAACGTGGCGGCGGCGGTGGAAATCAAGATTGGCCAGGGCGCCAAGCCGGGCATAGGTGGACACCTGCTTGGTGAGAAGGTTGATGCCGCCATCTCCGCCACCCGGCATCCCTCGTGGTTGGCGGTGCCGGATGAAGAGGAATACGAAATCTTGAGCGCGCTGGATGAGGGGGCACCCAGCTACAAGAAAATCGTCCTGAAGGGTGACAGAATTGTGGGGGCCATCTTCATCGGACAGATTGACCGGGCAGGCATCATCACCGGACTCATCAAGGAGCGCATCAGTGTATCAAGCTTCAAGGAGCTTCTGCTCACGGAGGACTTCGGCCTGCTCTCGCTTCCTGCCGAGTACCGAAAACACGTGGTCTCAGGTCTGGGCATTGAGGTATGAGAAGCGACGCCGAAAGTATTCACTATCGCCAGTTCAACGAGCTGATTCGTGACGCCCTCGCCAACGGCGCAAGGGATGTCATACTGGCCAACGTTCGCGGCCAGCGGTACATCGGCTTAGGGCTAAATAGTGGTGCCAGGATTACCATACACGGGGTTCCGGGCAATGACCTGGCTGCTTTCATGAACGGAGCGGAGCTCATCGTTAAGGGAAATGCTCAGGATGGCGTGGACAACACCATGAATGCGGGCAAGGTGGTCATCCATGGCCATGCCGGCGACATCCTGGGTCACTCCATGAGGGGGGGGGCAAAATCTTCGTGCGGGGCAGTGTCGGCTACCGCGCCGGCATTCACATGAAAGCTTACCGGGACCGCTTTCCGATTGTCGTGGTAGGTGGAATTGCTAAAGACTACCTGGGCGAGTACATGGCAGGCGGGATACTTGCTGTCTTGAACCTGGACTCGCAGCACAGCTCTCCTGCTGGTGAGTACGTCGGCACAAGTATGCATGGCGGGGTCATCTACTTGCGGGGCAGGGTTGAAGCCTATCAACTGGGGCTGGAGGTGGGAGTGGCTGACCTGGACGAGGCTGACTGGCGCACGCTCAGCGACATTCTTACAGACTATGGTAAGGAATTCAGCCTGGCAGTTGAGGGTTTCAGTCCTTCCGACTTCATCAAGCTCACACCGCAAAGCTCCCGTCCCTACGGCAGGCTCTACGCCTACTGAACGCAGCCGGAAATCTTCAGTATGACCTTGCCAAACTGCTCACTCGCTCCCAGTCCATTGCCCCTCTGCCACAACTGAAGGGCAGAGCGAAGCGGTGCCGATGACTACCGGGCTCTGAATGTATGGCTTCGTCGCCTTCAAGGAATTAGCATGCCAAGTTTTTTAATTTTATACTTGATAATCTTAACCTTTAAGCCACAATAACATTAACAATCTTGATAGGAGTCACATGATGGCAAGTGATTGGAGCGAGTTAACACGTCTGACCCAGGGGAAGCCTATTGTAATCGAGCGTGTCAGGCTAGCTGGAACTTCGACAGCCATCGAGGGTGAGTTTGAACTGCCTCCACTGGCCAATCTCACGCTGGAGGACCAACTGTTCGTAGCTGCCTTCGTGCGCAGTCACGGCTCTATCAAGGAGATGGAAAGGCTCTTCGGCATCAGTTATCCCACGGTGAAGAATCGTCTTAACCGCATCTCCAAGGCACTGGGCTTCATGGACATTACTCCCGTGCCCTCGAAAAATGAAGCACTGGCGCAATTGGCCAAGGGAGCAATCACGGTGGACCAAGCAGTGGAGGCATTGAGACAGTCGTGATACCCCCGTCGCTCATGTACCTGCGCATAAAGAAAAAGGGGAGTCGCGCATGGGCTTTGTGGTTTCCCCTGTTCCTGCTCTGGCCGTTGCTGCTGCTGGTAGGATTGGTGGTGTTAGCCCTGCTGCCTATAGCTGTGATAGTGACGCTCCCTTTGCGTCGCGCGCCGCAGGTGCTGCGGGCGGCTCGATTTGTTCCCCACTTATTGCGCCTTTTCGTTTCCGTGCGCGGACTTCATATTGAGGTTGCAGGTAGCGACAATGAATTCTCAATGAAGTTGGTCTGAAGACTCTGGTAAGGAGGGCAGAGAATGGCGACAATCACGGTGTATGGCAACTCCTATGAAGGGAGTTCCATCGAGATTAAGGTTGACGGTAAACCTGTTGAGAAGGGCTCCGAGGCAGAGGGGGAGGGCCCGGTGCGCATCTCGGTCACGGGGGGCCTGGCAAGTCTGACCACCGATGCGTCCGTCAGCATTGGGGGTGACGTGAGCGGAGACGTATCAGCAGGAAATGACGTGAAGTGCGGTGGCGTCAGTGGTGGTGTGAATTGCGGCAACGATGTCAAGTGCGGCGGTGTGGGTGGTGGTCTGAGTTGCGGCAACGATGTCAAGTGCGGCGGTGTGGGTGGTGGTCTGAATTGCGGCGGCGACGTGAAATGTGGCGGCGTGAGTGGGGATGTTGGCGCTGGCGGTGATGTGAGGTGTGGAGACGTGAAGGGTTATATCAAAGCATCGCGGGACGTCACCTGTGGACACGTAGGTGGCGACGTTGAAGCGCGAGGCAATGTGAATTGCGAAGTCGTTGATGGTCATGCCCGAGCAGGTGGCGACGTTGAAGCACGAGGCGATGTCCCCCCAGAAAAAGAGCAGGACAGGTCTGAAGAAAAGAAGCCCTCTGACTCGAGGCCCTCTCTACCCCCCTTGTCTATGCAGAAACACCAGATTCTCAGTATGTTGAGAGAGGGAAAGATCACGGTTGATGAAGCTGAAAGGCTGCTTGCAGCAGTGGAGCCGTTCCGCCCTTCCATGAAGGAGGAACGCAAGCAGAGCCTGCCAAAGTACTTACGTGTTGTCGTAGAGGAGAAGAAAGGTGACCGGATTAACGTCCGAGTCCCTTTGGGGCTGATAAGAGCTGGCGTGAAGCTCGGGGCGCTCTTGCCTGAACAGGCGCGGAAGGAACTCTCGGCAAAAGGCATTGACCTAGAGAAGCTGAAATCAGACGATGTTGAGGAACTCATCGCTGCCCTTGCTCAACTCACCGTCGATGTCGAAGAGAAAGACGGAGACAAGGTGCAGGTCTTCTGTGAATGAGGTCCCCTCGGTTTTCGCAGCTATTTGCGCTGGTCACAGTAGTAGGTGCGCGAGAGGCCGCACTTCACCCAGACCTCACAATCGGGGCACTTGCAACTCTTGCGCTCGACTGACGCTTTGCTGCCACCTCGGGCGCAGTAAAGCCACTCACCCTCAACCTTTGGGTAGCTAGGGCAGGTGCCACAGAACCTCTTGCAAACTTGAACGTTTTCCGGGGTATCCTCAACCTCGGCCACCGTCTTACCCATCCTTTCCGAGTTCCTCTGCCATCTCATCAACCTCAGCAGCACCCTCTGCCAGGAGCTTCTCCTCGTCGGGACGCAATATGTTGATGAGCCGCTGAAACTCTCCCGCATGCACGCGCTCCTCGTCGGCGATGTCACGGAGCACCTTCCTGGCTAGCTCGTTGTCGGTGGCATCGGCATGGGCTTCGTAGAGGTGGACGGCTTCCTCCTCCGCAGCCAGGTTGAGGCGCAAAGCCCGCACCAATTCCGCGTCGGTCATCTTACGACCTGGAACAAGTCCACTGAACGGATTAACAAACTCAGGCATGTTCGCTCCTTTCCTCCTATGGTTTAGCCCCTCCCTAGAAACTCACTCCAACGCACACAAGCTTTTTCCTGACCTGTCCAATTTCGTGGTCGCAGTAGGTCGAATAGAGCCGGCCTAGGCTTTCGCTTCTGTCTGGGCAAGATGCTTTCTCTTCAAGGTATGAGGTCCGAAGTTGGCGGTGATGACACCTACGGGACAGGCCGCCACGCATTTGAAGCAGTGGATGCACTCTGCCGACCTGGTTTCATAAATCTTCACATCAGTGGGACAGACCCGCTGGCAGTTGTCGCACTTGATGCAGTTTTCGCGGTCAACTTCCATCCTCATGAGACTGATTTTGCTTAGGAGCGCCAGTATCGCTCCCAACGGACACAAGACCCTGCAGAAAGGCCTCTTGACGAGAAACATAGCTAATGTCAGCACCCCGAGAATGCTGGCCTTCAGCCCGAACTGCCAGCCCAAAAGCTCCCGGTAAGATTGGTGGGAAGCAAGCAGGGGCAGTGCCGCCTCCGCAGTACCTGCGGGACACACGTAGCTACAGAAAAAGGGTCCGAATCCTCGCCCTTGCAGCTCTTGTGCCTGGGAGAAAGGTTCGGGCGGCCGTACGAAGTAAGGTATCACCAAGACAGCTACAAGAAGTACCACATACTTGCCGAAGCGTGTGAAATCGGGCAGCTTCACTCTCCAGGCTTTGGGAGAAGCGGCATGGAGGGCATCCTGCAGGAGGCCAAAAGGGCAGACCCAGCCACAGGTAAATCTGCCCAGCACCGCTCCTACTGCTATCAACACACCCCAGATATGCAAGAGAATGGCATCCAGGCTCACCTCACTAAGCAGGTTCTGCATCGCTCCGATGGGACAGGAGAACGCTGCCGCCGGACAGGAGTAGCAGTTTAGCACCGGTACACAGACGTTCTTCAACCGCCCCTGGTAGATGTCGCCGCGAATGAGATTGCCCAGCCAGGGATTCAGCAAAAATACACTGACAATCTGAACCACTCGTCTTAGCATCGATGATTGGCCCGTGTGGTCGGGAAGCTCAGCCCAGACCCATGCACTCCAGACAGACAAAGATGGCATATCTTGTTATGTGTGCGAAACTGCCCCACATAGCGCCCAGGGTGGCGAGAATTATCCCCAGTGTCAAGAGTGCAATCGCAGGCACGTTCCTGATGGCAATTTTCAGTTTACCCGTCCTCGCGCTTTGGCGGAAAACACATCTATTCCTGTCCACCTGCTCCGATGTGCCTGTCAAGCACGTTGCGGTAGGCAGACTTATCCTGTACACCCACAAGTGTCTCTACGACTTGGCCTTCTTTGAAGTACATTATAGTGGGGATAAACTGTATCTGGTAGCGCCTGGCGAGCGTGGGAAGGTGGTCAACGTTGCCCTTGGCGAAAACTGCCCGCCCGGCATACTCAGATGCTAACTCCGCAATGCGGGGTGACACCATCAGACAGGGACGACACCAGGGTGCCCAGAAATCGACCAGGGCCACCTTATCCGAGTTGAGCACCAGTTCCTCAAACTGTTTCTCGTCCGTGATCTCGAAAACAACTCCCTGTTCGCCTATCTGAGAATCTTTCTGCGGCTCAACAAAGCTTTCCCTGCTGGTTTGTGCTGTCTCCTGTCGCGGACAGGCCAAGTTGAGACCGAGAACCATAGCTACCATTGCCGAGGTGACCGCCAATCTCCATATCCTGCGCATACGTTTTCTCCCGATCAGGGGCAGGCCTGAATCTGCGTTAATTGCGCCCTGCCAATCTAAGCGTCTCTTCGTCAGTCCGCTCCTTTGTCCGCTTGTTGATAGAACATCTTGAGAGCCACTGGCTCCTCTAGCCCTCGACTTCAATAGGCACCTCACCCACCCAGGTGCCATGCAGGTTGCAGCGCTCGTAGGCGCAGAGCTTACCGTGCGCATGGTCCAAGGCCACACACACCTTCACAGTGGGACAGGTGGTCCTGGCGGTAAAGTCCATCCGCGCCAGGTAGGTGTCATCAACGTAAAGCTCGACGAACTCGATGAAATGGCCAGGCTCGTTGGGGTGCGCCAGCAACTTCCCCACCTCCACGGTGACCTCGAAACACTCACCCTTCTTCACGCTCCCGGGAGCCGTAATCACGGGCAGGTGCTTCTTTTCAAGGTCCGTCAGGTTGTCCGCGTCTTTCACCCGGTTAACGCCACAGAACAGATTATCCTCACACTTGACCTTCTCGTCGGCAGCCATGGGCATATCCCCTCTCAGTGCTTGTGGACCTGTAACCTGTCTGGCAGCCCCGCTCTTGCCGGGCGCAGCTTCCAACCCCAATTTCTCTGCATAGGCTAGACTTGAGCAGAACTAAAGTCAAAACATTTTCTCACGTCTTAAGCCTGTTGCACCTGGGCGGTCAGGCTAAGCACTATTTCACTACTTGCGCTAACCGTCCTGCCACGGCCTCCCAATCAATCAGCTTGAAGAAGTTATCGACGTAGTCACCACGATGGTTCTGATATTGCAAATAGTAGGCATGTTCCCAGACGTCACAGACCAACAAGGGCACCACGCCCCAGATGGTCAGGTTCTGGTGCTTTTCCACCTGCAGCACTAGGAGCTTGCCCCCCAGTGGCTCGTAGGCCAACAGCCCCCAGCCGCTCCCCTCCACCTTCTTGGTAGTTGCCAAGAACTGCGCTTTGAATGCCTCCAGCGAACCGAAGTCATGCTGCAATGCAGCTTTCAGGTTACCCGTCGGTGCCCCAGAGCCGCCCGGTTTCATGCTGTTCCAGTAGAGTGTATGCAGCACGTGACCGGAACCGTGAAAAGCAAGGGAGCGGCAAAGCGGCTTGACCTGTGAAAAGTCACCCGAAGCCCGCGCCTGGACTAGTCTCTTCAACGTGCCATTAAGTCCGTTCACGTAGCCCTGGTGGTGTTTTGTGTGGTGGATGCGCAATATGGTCTCTTCAATCTCCGGGGCCAGCGCACCGTAGGCATAGGGCAACGGTGTCAACAGGTATTCGCCACTCTTGGAGAGCGACTTCATAGCCCCAGCGACGACAGGTATCTTTGACGTTGGTCCCGGTTCCGGCGGCGTACCGGACGCCACGGCCCGGCTGATACCTGCGCCCGAAAAAGCAGCCAGTGTACTCACGCCCACCGACTTCATCATACCCCGACGAGTAATGAACATCGTCATCACATCCCCTCCCCGGATACGATTGCTGCCAAAAAACTTCTTGTGTATGGCGCGCGGATTATTCCTCGATGGAGATAGCCTGAGTGGGACAGTTCTCGGCAGCTTCGCGGCAGGCGTCCTCGGCATCCGCGGGCACCACGTCAACCTTGACCCGGGCGGTGCCCTCCACGACCTCGAATACCTGTGGGCAGGTCTCCTCGCAGAGCCGGCTGCCGGCGCAAAGGTCCGCGTCCACTTTCGCTTTCATCATATCCCTCCTGATTTTGGGCATTGAAGACGACTAGGGAAATGTTCTCAGGTTATGCAAAGCTCCTGAACTGGTCTTTGGTAGCCTGGCATATGGGACAGCGCTCAGGCGCCTCACCCTCGACGGTGTAACCGCACACCTTGCAGATTTGCACCGGGACCAGGTCAAGGTCTTTGCCAGCTTTTGCCGACTCCTTGGCGCGGGTGTACATGGCTGCGTGAATCTTCTCCGCTGAGAGCGCGTAGTGGAAGCTGCGCCCGGCGCCTTTCTCTTCCTGAGATTCGGCGGTTCCGAGATAGGTTGGATACATCTCGTTAACCTCAAAAAGCTCACCCTCAATGGCGCCCTCCAGGTTTTCCACGGTGCTGCCCAGACCGAAGCCCGCCATGGAAGGCACCAGGAAGGCGCCTGCCTGGTCACGCAGCTCGTTGAAGTGATTTGATGCATGTACCAGCTCCGCGTAGGAAACGGCGCGGAAGAGCGTGCCGATGTTGGGAAAACCTTCCTTTTCCGCTTTGGAACCCCACACCACGTAGCGCATGTGTGCCATCGATTCACCACCAAAGGCGCTGCGCAGATTACCTGCGGTCATCTCGTGCATGGTCCTTCTCTCCTTTCACTTATCATCCGGTCTGCTTCTGGTCCCTCCCGCACCTTGAGACGGTCGGGGTTCCGCAACAACAGGCAGTCGGAACACTGCCGAGCATGCGGGGCATCTGGCCCGCTTTCCGCCTTGCTCCCATTGGTAGGAAAGCACCTGCCCACACTTGCACCTGACCCTTGGCACCCTGCACCTCCCTTCCTCCGCAGAGGCTACCACTGAGAACGCCGACACTCGTTAAGAGAGTCAGAGTTTGCCTGTTGGTCGCAGGTTCTGTTTCAAGTTTTCCTCGAAATGGCGCATCAGTTCTGAAAGCTGCTCCAGCACCTCCGGGTGCTCGTCGGCAGTGTTGCGCTCCCCGCCGATGTCGGCTTCCAGATTGCCCTTGCACGCCCGCCTGGGCCAATTATAATGCAGGTAGCCGTCGATGTTAACGGTCGGGTGTGTATAGGTCAAGTGCTATGCCCATGTAGCTCAGCCGGTAGAGCAGCGCACTCGTAATGCGCAGGTAGGGGGTTCGAATCCCCCCATGGGCTCTCCTCAGCAATGCCGGGAGCGTGTCGGTGAGAACATCTCGGCAAATTGAGCATCACCCACAAGCTCGGTGGAGTCAGAGCATGGAACGGAAAAACGTGAAACAAAGGCCTCAAGCGGTGGCAGTTTACCGAAGCGCATTGGCGCTCTTTGCGTTTCTTATGCTGGCTCAAGGAGCTGCTGCCGGGGAAACCCAGACCGGGAAGCTTGAGAAGGACGGTATCACCATTGAATATCCGGTGGGCCTGGAAGCGCTGGCAGAGGAAGTTCACCCATGGTTGTTAGAGCGCCTGTCGAAACCAGAAGGCAGCGAGCAGGTTCGCCTATCCGCCCTCATGGAAAACGAGCAGGAAATGCTCACCTTCATTGCCAGGCAGTTAGCCATGGAGAAGCCTGGCGAGCACATGCAAAAGGTCTTCAGAATCTTTGCCAAGAATGTTCAAGAGGTTTTTGCCTCCCTACCTGACCCTACAGATTTGAGGCTGTGGCCGAAGGAGGAATTGGACAAATTCATTAAGAACGGAGGGAACCTCCCCGGCTATGATTACGACCCTGCCACCGGCAAGGTCAGGGGCTCTGTCTCCATGCGGCTGGGACAGCAGGAACCACTGAAACGGCTTTCCACACCCATTGTCCTGCATCAGAAGGACAACGAAAAGATGCTCATTGAAGTCAAGAAGAAGCTCGGTGGACTCCTGACTATGCGCGCCAGCGTGCGCGCCACATTGGCTGCTACCGCATGCCACGAAACAGCCGAGATAGCCATGACCGTTGACCTGGACATTACGGGCGCCTACCGCCGCTGGTTTGTCGAGGGTATGGCTAACGTCATAGCCTCTGCCTGTTTGCAGAAATTTTTTTCCAAGGAGGCGGTCAGTGAATATCTCAAGGGTTTTAGCGTGGAACCTTACCTCGGCATAAAGCGCAAGGTCAACCTGGGCTCATGGTTGGCCAAGGAGTTTGCACGGGAGCCGAAGTCTGCCGTGGAGAAGCAGCTTGAGGCAGCCCGCTATGCCTTCGCTACCTACGAGATAATGGGTCTCATCAACAGGCACGGAGCTGAGGTCATCCCCAAAGTCTTTGCTGAGCTGCAAAAGGGTGAGGTGAGGACCAGGGGAAAAGCGTCCTTGAAGGCCGGGCCGCGGGGCCCGGAGCTGGACGTGGCAGTGCTGGGCGTCAGGGATAGCGCTGCCATCTTTAATGCCATCGAGAAGGTAACGGGAGAGGACTTCCGGGCGCGGATGTTGGCTTATACAGAGTAAGGGCTCCCTCCCACCCTGTCTTTCGCGGAATGGCAACGCGCTCAGTGTTTCGCACTCACCAGGTAAATCGTCTTCCCTTCAGTGATGCAGGAGGTAACTGTTTTCAGCGTCAGCCTCTGCTCCTCAGGGAGCCTATCGTAAGCGGACGACGCCATCAGGCAATATGCCCCCTCGTTATCCTCGAGGTACCCCAGGAGGTCTTTCGGCAGAATGCGCTCCACGTGTCGGCCCAAATAGAAGCGCATCCAGGAGTGCCACTTGCCTATGAAGGCCAGGTCGTCCTCCTGGCGCACCTGACGGTTGACCTCACGGGCAAAGCCCTTGACGTTATAATAGCGCTCTATCCCGGGCAGCACCTGATGCGTGACAAACGCCTGCTGGGTAAGCGCCAGTAGCAACAGTAAGGCAAATGCCGCTGCCACCTTTTTCCGCTTCAGTTGCGCTATACTTGCGATACCCAGCACGACAAAGCCCGTTGCCAGCAAGACCAGCTCCGCCCCCCTCAAGCCGGGGGGGGCGGTCACAATGTAGCGGAACCGCTTGCCCACGAGCTTCTGCAGGCCGTTGACGCCTATGTGAGCTCCGCCCGCCTGACCCACGAACACGGCCGCGGTGAAGGTCAGCATGAGCAGGATCCAGATAACCACTACCATAACCGTTATCCTGAAAAGCCACCTCCTCAACTCCCCGGCATCAGGCGTCCTTGCCGCGGACCAGACGAGGGCGACCAGCATGGCGGCCGCCGGGTAGATGGGCAGGATATACCGGGCTGCGCGGGTGGGAAAGAGGGAGAAGCCAACCAGTCCGACCCCCAGCCAAACCAGCAGGAAAAGCACCCCTGCATCACGGCTCTGTCGCCATTTCTTCACTGCCCCGATACAGCTTGCGGGCAGATAGAATACCCAGGGAAAGAACCCCTTGGCGAGGTAGGCCAGATAAACGAGATACTTGTAAGGTGGCTCAGTCGGTCGGCGTGCCTTCCCGCCCGTCCATTCACTCAACTGTCCAAGGAAAAAGTAGGTCACCTTATCTCGCGGAGCTTGAAACACGATGGCCATATGCCATGGGAGCGCAATGGCCAGGAATAACAGCAGTCCCTGCCAGCAGAAGACCTCTCTCATCCCGGAAAAATCTTTCTTGAGTCCCAGGAAGACCAGCACGGTCAACAGTGGCAGGAGAAAGCCTGCCGGACCTTTCGCCAGCGCTGCCAGCGCCATGAAGGCATAGAAGGGCAGGAAATGTTTCCAGGATGGCTTCTCGCAAATGTAGGCACGGTAGAAACTCGTCAGCGACATCAAGACGAGAAACGTGAAAAGCATATCAATGCGAGCTGTGCGCGCATGCCAACTGAACTCGATGCTGGTTGCCAATACCACGGCGCTGAGCAAGCCGCTCGTTTCATCCCAGAACTTGCGCGCGAAGAAATAGATGACAAGAACTGCACTCGTTGCCGCCAGCACCGAAGGCAGCCGCGCGCTGAACTCATTTGTGCCAAACAGCTTGTAGCAGAGCGCAATCAGCCAGGGTAACAGCGGCGGTTTGGTGAGTGTCACCTCGTTATTGAGATGAGGGATGACCCAGTGGCCGCCTTCCACCATTTCGACAGCAATCTGAGCAGTACGGTCTTCCCCGCTGGTCCAGAGTGAGCGGCAGTGAAAACCATCGAAAAAGACGACTGCCGAGACCCCCAGGATGACGAGGAAGTGCCAACAGTTGCGCTTAGGGCTGGACACGCTGAGCTCTTTTTGCATGAATCAAGGTCAGGTTGCGAATGTAGATAAAAAGCCCCGTCCCATAGGCCAGAATGAACACCGGATTGACTAGGTGGATGGCATAGGCGAGCACCATGAGGCTGCCCACGATGCTCAGATACCAGAAATAGACCGGAATAAAGCTCTCCTTTCTCCTTTCTGACACCACCCATTGGCAGAGGAATCGGGAGAAGAAGACCGCCTGACCGGCAAAGCCCAGAGTGACCCAGAAGGGGTCCTCCTTTATCTGGGTGATGACCTTGGCCAGTGCGCCAGCCACCGAGTCTCCCAACGACGCCAGGCACACGATGAAGTCCACGACACCCCTCCTTCAGGACGAATCCTTGATGCGATAGCGCAGGCGACGCCTCGCTAGCCACATGACCCCGAACAGGTCCATCGTCGGCCGAATCAGCCTGCCCCATAACCCGTATCTTGTGCGCCCGTACTGCCGCGGAAAATGACGCACGGGCACCTCCACCACCTTGAAGCCTGCCTGCTTCAAGAGCGCTGGAAAGAACCGGTGCATACCGTCAAAGCGAGGCAGTTCTGCCAGACAGCTTTGCTTGAACGCTTTCAGCGAGCAGCCGGTATCGTGCATTCCGTCGCCCGTAGCGCGGCTGCGCACGAAGTTGGCAACGCAGGAACTCACGCGCTTCACGAAGCCATCTTCCCGCTTCACTCGCCAACCGCAGGCCATATCGTACTCGGGAATCTTCTCCAAGAGCTTCGGAATATCTTCCGGCGCATTTTGCAGGTCTGCATCCATGGTGATGATGATCCGCCCCTTGGTGCGCTGAAAGCCGGCATCGAAAGCCGCGCTCTGTCCATAGTTACGGTCGAACCTAATCACCTCAAGCGTCGGATACTGCCCCTGAAGCTGCTTGAGCACCTCGCCAGTCCTATCCGTGCTGCCATCGTCAACCACGATAATCTCGTAATGCCTGCCCAGACCCTCGAGCACTGCCACGATTCTGGGCATAAGCACGGGCAGGCTCTCAGCTTCGTTGTAGGCAGGCACCACCACCGACCAGGCAACTGTCTTACTGGAGTTTCTTCCTGACCTGGCCACCATTGTCCTCAGCCTATTTCATCCGCAAATGTGGGAAGCGCCGCCAGGGACTTGCCTGATTTGAACCACCAACGCGTGCGCCGCCGACCAGCGCATACTCTAAGATATGAAGCCTTTCCCTGCAAGCGGTTTCTGTCTGAACGATATGGGTATTCACCTAACCCATCATGTTGTACCGGTTCGGGAGGCAGCGGAGTTGATTATTGACTTTGCTTGGGGCTGTACTTACGATGCGGGCATCACGGAAACGTGCCTCGCGCAAGTGAGAACGGAGTTCACGTCCCCTTCAGTCAAGAGGCAATTTGCCTGTTTCGAGGGCTACTCTTGCCAGCTCGATAGCCTCGGCGCGTGAGAGTGACTGATTGCCGAAGACTCCGAGGGTGTAAGTCACCTCAAAAGAGGCGCCGGGTTCGAGCGGGGGTTTCAGCCCCTCAATCTTGAAGTGCGAATCCAGCCACAGGGGACAGAGTAGGTAGCCGTGCTGTTGGTCCGCAGGCTTACGGTTCTCCACCAGCACAAAGATGTTGCCCCAGCTTTGCGCGCCCTGGATGAAGGCGAGCTTCTCACGCCAGGGGCTGATATCAGTGCCCATCCGCCAGCGGCCCCGAGGCTCCTTGAAGAACTGCTGCATGAGACGGCCGCGGCTATCCATCACAAGGGTCCAGTCGCCCGGCCAATCCCGTGGCTGCCAGGAATCACTCGAGAAACTGTTCAGGTACTGCATCTCCTCGACATCCAACCTGTCAAGGACCTCGAGCTGCGCCAAAGCCCGTACGGTGGTTGCCTTATCGGGGCTGGGGATTTCGATGCGGAAGGTGGAGCGGGCGCGGCGGTTGGGATTGGTGGAGACAATCTCGAAGGCAAGTTTCTCAGGTCCGTTGCGCGAAACCTTGAGGCTCTCCAGTTCGTTGAGACAATGCCCACGGGTATAGACGTTCATGGGATACCAGTAGAAAGGCACCCGCACCAGCGCTGGCTTTTGCTCACCAGGCTTGCACAGGTCGTGCAACGCGAGTGTGCGTGTGGAAAAGGCTGCCAATGCGCCCTCACCCATCTTGCTCGCGCGGATGACATAAATCTCTCTGTCATCCCATTTCAGGTAGGCCAGATGGATGCCCGGCCCCTCACGAAAGGAGGCAACGGTGCGCTTTTGCGATGACAGTTTCACTGAGAACACAACCTCGGTCGGGCCCTTATCGAGGTTCCCGATGATGGGCACGAAGCGGTCGCCCGGGCGGGCCAGGTTGGGCGCATAGGGGTCGTCGGTGATGCCTCCCAGGGAGAGCAGGTGAGGGAGGACTTCTCTGCCTCCTGATTTAACCATTACCCCACCCTTACCTTCCAGGTCGAAGATGCGCACGTGCACGGTTCGCTTCAGCGCATCACGGGGGAAGGTGAGCTTGACCACCTCATCTGTCTTCTTGTAAAGCAGGACGTTCTCGAGCACATCCAGACAGCGAAACTGAGCGCCCTCACACTTCGGGAGCAGGGGCTTCTGGAAAGCCTTGATGCGCTGACGGACGTGTTCAGCCCTGGTATCGAAGAAGAGTCCCAGCAGAGCCCGTAGCGCAAATGTTCCCCCACACGGTTCGTCGGCACCGTGAAGCCAGTGCCAACCCAGGCGGGTCGCCCCTCCGTCGGTTTCCATTGTCAGTCGGCTGCTCTTATGGACTGCCCAGCCGCTCAGAGACCGCCACTGCCCGTAGAGATGACCCCAGGTATCGTAATAAGGCGAGCGCACGCGCGGCCCGTGCCAAAGCCCCACGCCTCCTAACTCGTCTTCGGGACGACCATCAGCACTGTACCAACTGAAAGCCAGCGCCTCACGCTGGCGCTCGAGAATGATATACCTTCCCGGCAATCCTTGCCTGAAGCGGAAGCTCTGCGCGGTTTGAAGTTCTGCGGCGCTCAGGTGATTATGGGCACGGGTTCCAAACTGCGCACCTGCAAGCTTTCCTTGCATAGTTGCCTCTATCCAGGCATCGCGCACACGGTCGTGAGCCAGCGCATCCACCAGGCGCAGCCCGAAGGCCAACTGTACCTCACCGTTCGCCCAGAGTGTGGTCTCCGTTAGACCGTCGCCATGGTAGGTGCCCGCCTCGTCGATGAGGGAATACATCACGCGCAGTGCGATGCGCTCCGGTCCCTCCTCACAAATAATCAGACGCGGGTCCGGGTCGGCCTCCTGGCGAATCAATATGGACTTGTCTTCCTTGATAACCTTCAGGCGCGAGGCAATGGTGATGGGAGCTGCGCCTCGGTGGGCGGCGGTGATGGTCTGCACTCCGCCACGGTGACGGTCCCAGGATGCAGAGAGTTTCCCGATGCTGCCCACCAGGCAGGCGCCCGCCCGTTTGAAGAAGCCGAAACTGACTGCTCTTGCCATTCCCATCTTTCTCAGTTACCTACCTGGAAATGCTGCTGGTTCTCCAGCGCCCTGCTATTTTCTTTCTCCCAGGGGCAGCATGGGAACAAGCTTCTGGTCGAAGGGCGTAATCACAAAGGTCGTATTCTCGGAACCAGCTAATTTCTCCAGGGTGGTGACATAGCGCCACTGCAGGTACTCGGGCGTCAGACTCTGGGCAATGACCTTCTGGGCGCTGGCGATACCCCCAGCCTCGATGGTCCTGCGCTCGGCCTCCTTGTGCTCTTTCTCCAAAACAAACTTCATGGCCTGCGTATTCTGCTCGGCTTGAAGCTTCTGTTGGATTGCCGTCGCAATCATCGCTGGCAGCCCGACGTGGCGAAGCAGCACCTTTTCCACGATGATGCCCCTTTCCGCCAGGGCCAAGGCGAGGTCGTCCTCGATGGCTTTTTGCAGTTCCTGCCTTTTCTCCGAATAAATATCCTTGGCATCATAAGCAGCCGTGCTGGAACGAATGGCCTCCCGTACCTTCGGCCTGACTACAACCTCGGAGTAGTTAAGCCCGATGGTCTTATAAACCTCACTGGCCTTGTCCGGGTCGAGGTGATAGAGCATGGTGACATCCAGCGCCACTTCGAGTCCCTCCCTGGTGAGGGCGCTGATGGCATCCGACCTGCCCTTCACCTTACCCTCACCCGCCTCGAAACTCATGGTGTAGTCCTGTGTCTTGACCGACATTTGCGCCACGTTCGCAAACGGGTGCTTGAGATGCAGACCTGCAGGAATCTCCTGGTCAGAGACCTTGCCGAACAGGTCGTGAACCCCGACGTGACCTGCCGGCACCACGGTCAGGCACCTGCCCCCAATCATGAGAATCAGCGCAACGACAATAGCTACTCCAACACCATACTTCATAGCGGCCTCCATGTTTTCCTCTCAAGAAATACTTGACCAATACCATTCTGTGATTGCCTGAAACCGCCGCCGACCTGTCAGCATCAGTATCGCAGGACGGCAACGGATTCCTTTATGGGCTCAACACCAGTGTCCCCACGGATTCAATCTGGTTGGTGGAACCATGCCAGGTGGACATCTCGCCGAGCCCCTCCCCGGTCTTCTCAAGTCCCTCACCGACCCGGAAGCGCAGCATGTTGAAGGCCACCTCGGTTCCCGGCTTGGGTTCGCTGATGCCTATCTTATCCCAGGGAAGGGTGACTTCCAGTATCCACGCATCTCTGGTTCGACCCGCCGTCACCGCGAAATCCCCCGGCGCGACCACTGCAAGCTCGTCAGGGTAGTGGCCCCGCACACCGGTATTGCGGAAGCCTGCTGCATTGACGGCCAGCTTCACGCTGACACGTCGGCTGCCCGGACCCACGTAAATCTCCACACAGTCGTCCGCCCAGGTGGGCCCACCATCCTCCGTCACCGAGAGCTTCAAAAGCTCCAGGCGCGGTTCCTTGGCTTCGATAGCGAGGTAGAGGTTCTCAGCGTCGTAGCCCAGCCTCAAGCGTGTGGGCGCGGTGAGCTTCTGTGTGGGGTCGGGATTATACACCAGGTCAATCACAGAAGCCTTCTCCCACTCGCCGCTGGACAACTTCCCATCAGGCTGGGGGGCTTTCATGGAAGGGACTTTCTGACGGTCAGGCAGCTCAGGCCCCAGATGGACGCGACCCCAGGGCTTGGGGGGTGACTCCGCCAAGTCGGACAGATACCAGAAGACCAAAGGTACGCCCCGCTTGCTGATGGCAAAGTCCTTGATGTTGTGATTACCTGTGGATAGCCCGAACTCAGGCGACTGGGCCAGGGCTTGCTCGACCAGGCTTTTGAGCTCCTTGTCACCCGCCAGCGCTGCGGTGTAGAGGTTGGGATACACATACCAGAGGTGTCCGGGACCTCTGGCCCACTGCCTGAAGTGGACGGAGACCATAGCAGGCAGCACCTTGCCCAGTTCCTCATCACCGGTCAACTCGTGATAAGCGCACAGGCCTTCCAGCGCATTGGGGCACATGAACCGGGAGTTCCGTATGGGTGCGAAGTGTCCGTGGGTGCGGTAGAAACGCACCGTCTTGCGCGCCACCTCGCGGGCAATGTAGAGGAAGCTCTCATTGCCCGTGGCCAGGTACCCGTGCACCAGCGCCCGAAGGCCTGCGCCCACCGAGCGCGGGTTGTGGTAGATGTCGTAACCGTCGTGCGTGAGTGTCCAGTTGAAGTTGGCCAGCGCCGCATCCTGGTGCCTGCGGTCGCCGGTGAGGTAGAAGAGATCCATCATACCGATGGGCTTGTAGAAGTTCCAGGAGCCGCTCAGGCTGTTGCGGAAGTCACTAAAACCGCCGATATGATAGGCCCCCGGGCAGACACGCGGCGCGGCCACCTCGGCTGAATCCCAGCCGATGCCTGAGTCACCTTCGTAGGTGGCCGCCTCCCGTAAGGTATCCAGAATCCTGTCGTTGCCTGTCCGCGCAAACTGCATTGCCAACAGGTGTGTGTAGGAGTAGTAGCAGTTATCCCACTGGAGGTTGCGATGCCCGGAGCCGGTGGCATGGTGAAACCCGTCGCCGAAATGAATCATTCCGTAGCTATCCACTTGGCGGGCGGGATCGACGACCCGGTTGCGGAATTGGTGGATGTAGTCAATCTGTTTATTGAACCCCTCGTCCACCACCTTCACAAACTGAGCGAACTCAGGTCGGGTGCCCTCATAATCGGAGCTGACCAAGAGCCCCATCCCCAGAGTCTCCTGGCAATACCAGGCGGGCGGGCACTTGACGAACAGCGGTTTCTGAAAGCCCACTGCCAACTCTCGTGCGGGTACCTTCTTAGAGTCGAAGACAAACAGTAAGTCATGGGTCTTGCTCATCCCCCGGTAGATGTGCGCAGGTTCCGCCGCGTCAGGTGGGACCAGCTCAATCTTGAGCTCTCCGTTCCCCTTCAGGGTATAAGCTTTGGGATACAGTTGCCAGAACCAATGCACCGCCGCCGTCACGGACAGGTTGTCTCCTGTAAGTGCGCACCAGCCCAGGTTCAGGTCCTGGGCGGCCTTTGCTGGCCCTGAACCTGTGAGCGCGCCACTCAAGGCGTAGGATTCGCTGGTCTTGACCAACTGTCGCACCGAACCTTTCCCGTCGAGCGCCATCACGTACCCCTTACCGGTGCCACCCAAATGCGCGGTCACTGGTCCCGAGGACCTCGGCTTCAAGGTAAGCGAAAGCTCCTTCACTTCGACCGGTTCGCTCGACCAGGGCCCTTCGTCATGGGCAAAGACGTACTGCACCCGCACGGCGCGGCTGCCAGCGGTCGCGTAGATGCGCACACGATAGCTGAAAAGCGATCTCCCTGAAGGCTCTTTGTGCCTGCCGTCAACACGAATCGTCGCTCGCAGCGGCCCGACATCCTCCAGGGTCACCTGAGCGTCTGCATCACCTGCGGTGGTGTAGGTGCCGCCGGATAGGGTCTTCACGACAAATCCGTCTCCACACAATCCGGGACCTGGCTTCAGGGAGCGCCCGGCTTCATCTAAGATGGTGACCGTGTTGAAGAGGGCAAAGCCCTGTTTCTTCACGGTGAAGCGTAGTACGCCGGTGTCCACGGTGACCACATCCCTCCCTTCAGTAACGGAAAGGGTGTGCTTTGGTCTGGGATTGTGGCCCCCCTGTTTGAGAGTGAAAGATTGCGACTTACCAGCCCCGACTGTCACCGGGAACTGCACCAGCATCCAACGCACTGACGCATCGCTGGGCCAGCGGTTGAGGACCGTGAACTGCGCCGGGATTGCCTTGCCCTGAGCATTCATGACCACGAACGAGTTCACATCTTTCACTGCGCCTCGGGGAAGTGGCACGCCACCGGCCGCAAGCTCTCCCGTGCGCTCCACCTGGGCTCGCTCGGTGACGGTCAAAGACACACTGATGGCCGCCTCACTGAAGCCTGCCATCGCTAACAATCCGAGAGCCATCATCCCCGCCAAGTAAGCCTGCTTCATGGGACTCCTCCTTCAGGTTTCAATAGCCTTAACCGTGTTTTTCTTAACGTCATATCAGTGGAGAGTGTCGGCAAGTCTGAGATGCCTCGGCGTGAACTTGACAGACACCTGTCTGTCATCCTTGCAAACTCTTTCCCTCTAACACCATATCGACTTGGCGCGGAATCTGCAAGGCCTTTCCCATCCGATCCTCTTTTCACCGGGTTTCCAGAGCTCCCGCAACCTCGGCAGCTATGGTGTAAAGCTTCTCCGCGCGCTCCTCTACCCCCTCGCGAATCATCTCCAGTCTCGCCGTGGCCAGCAGTCCCTCGGGGCCGGGCGCCAGCCGCGCTTCCGCAGGCGCTCCTGGACCCCGAGGAGCACTGGCTTGCGGGCCCCCTGCAAGAAACCCCGAGCTGGTGCAACTCTGCTTCGGCTACGCCTGCGCTCCGTTGCCCCCGCTTGTCGCACCTCCACCTTCCAGGGTGGGTCACCATGTACCTGCGCTATTCCAGTGTTACCAGAGAAGCAGATTGAAGTGCAGCGACGGAGTGGGTATGCTGAGCTGCGGAGAGGGCAAACGTGCTCCTCGAAATTCGCTATGAGAAGTGTTGGTGAAGGAGAGCGCTATGAGGTGGATGATATTTGCTGCGGTTGCTTTACTTGTTGTCGCTATGGACGTGACGGATGCTGGTGAACCGTCTTCACGACCTACCAGGACCTTCTATTGTTCCCCCCAGGGCGCTGACTCGCCCCAGGCCGGGGCGAAGCAGAACCCGTGGAAGACGATTGACTATGCGCTGGGACGCATCGGTAAAGGCGGCGGTGCGCGTAAAGGACAGGAAGCCCACACCCTGATCGCCATCAGCAACCTCTTTGTCAACACCACCGGCCGCGGCGCCATCACCTTTGTTGGCGCCACCAGGTGCCTGGTAGCCGATAACATTTTCGTCAATCACGACGACCGCCGAACCGGGGCTGTGGCTATCTACACCAACTACCCCGGCGGAGGTATTACCAACGACGAGCTCTTCGTGGTGCACAACGTCTTCTACGATGCCAGGGGACGCTGGAAGAAACCCATATATGCCTTCGAGGCCGCCAGGCCGACCACATGGCTTTTCTCACACAACCTTTACTGGAACGGGGGCAAGGCAATCCCAAAAGACCACTGGCATGATCCATCAAGGGAGCGGGGTGCGCTCTTCAAAGACCCACTGTTCTCGGGAGACCTGGGAAAACTGGTTGGCAGGCCCAGCAGTGCTTGGTTCGATATCTTGAGGCTTCGCAAAGATAGCCCCTTCCGGACAAACGCGGTTCAACTTGAGGCGCTGAGCCTCCCCCATGAGCTCAGGCAATTCCTGGATGACTACCGCCACGGCCGCCGTGACCCCTGGTACCGTCAGATCCAGCAGAGGTAAACCCGTACCCATAGACCCTGCCGCCTGCTCTACCGCTGAGGGCACAAGCGTTGACGGAGGGGAACGGGGCGAGAGTGTCGGTCACTGTTCGAGCGGCAGGGCAGAGGAGCAGGACATGGGAAAGACCGTTGCTACCAGTGCGGCTGTTCTAATGGTGCTCAGCGGGTTGCTTGAGGGCGAACCTGCTGCGGGTCCTGACTATTGGGTAGAGCCAATGCGGAAGGGGGAGTTGAAGGGCGGGAGGCCCTTGAAATGAAGCTGGAACCCACCGGAACAGGAAGGAGCATGAAATGACTACCGAAGAACGCCTGGAAAAAGTGGAGTTGCAACTGGCCCGCGCGAAGCGCCGCAACCGCTGGCTGCTGGCCGGGGTCGGTTTGGCCGCGGGGATCGGAATCCTGGCCTGGATTGTCGCGGGAGGCCAAAGCAAAGCATACGCCCAGGGGACAGGGAGCGCCGAGAAGGTTGTTATCGCAAACAAGTTTGTGCTGCAAGACCAGAACGGCAAGCTCCGTGCCTTGCTGGGCGTGAACAAGGATGGGCCGGGACTGGGCCTCTGCGATGAGAACGGCGAGCTCCGCGCCTGGCTGGGCGTGATGAGCAAGAGCGGGGCGAAGCTGAGCCTCTACGACGAGAAGGGCAAGCTCCGCGCCCTGCTGGCCGTGGTCAAGGACGGGGCGGCGCTGAGCCTCTACGATGAGAAGGGCGAACACCGCGCCTGGCTGAGCGTGGACAAGGACGGGCCGAGGCTGGTCCTCTGCGACGAGAAGGGCGAAATCCGCGCCGTGCTGGGCGTGATCAAGGACGAGCCGGCGCTGTTCCTGTACGACGAAAAAGGCGAGAGCCGCGCCCTGCTGGGCGTGGACAAGGACGGGGCGGGACTGGGCCTCCGCGATGAGAACGGTAAGCTAATCTGGTCAGCGCCCTGACGTAAAGATATTTGACTCACGGGCGGCGGTAGAATGACCTCCCGAAATCGGCCCGACCCCGTCGGCCTCCCCGAGCCTCTCGGCATTCACCAGAGGCCCCAGAATTCACACCTACAGGTTGCCAATAATATCTTTAGCGGGCGGCGGATTGTAGCAGAGAACTACACCGGTCAGGTCCGGCTGGAAAACAATCTCATCCAGCCGGTGCCAGAGTATTTCGTGGATGTGGATAGGGGGAACCTGCACCTGAGGGCCAAAGCCATCGAGGCAATCAATGAGGCTATCGCCCTGGAAGAGGTGCAGGAGGACATCGACCGCCAAGCGCGAGGCGACCAGCCCGACCTGGGTGCCGACGAGTTTGAACGTTCACCTTAGCTCCTGGTTTCCAGCACCTTAGCCGAAGGGTTGCGCCACCGACACGGGGAGACCTCAGTAGCCTTCGTGGGCAGGTTAGAGACTTACTCAGGACAGGCGTCCCTGCCCGACGCACCCGGTGATGCGACAGAGCACCTGTCTGGAGGAATCAGAAGGTTTCCTTCTTGAGGAACTTCACGCCTATGCGGAACTTGCCGAACTTCTTCTCCGAGCGCACCGCTTCCACCTCGCCGGCGATGGTCTTGGACCCATCCTCCAGCTTGACGAAGACTTCCAGCCTCTCTCCCTCGGCAACGTAAGTATCCGTCTCCAGTAGGAGTCCGCCCTCGGAGATGTCGGCAGCCTTGCATTTGACGTAGGTTTCGTCAAGTAACAAGGGGCCACCCCCGCCAATCCGCCGAAAGCTGGCATCGAGCATACAGGGAGAGCGCTCATGCTGGCGCCGCTCGCTGCCGCCTGGAGGGGTCCGTCCTCTGCTTGCCATCTCGCTACTCTCCTACCATCTGGTAAGCAATTGTCACCAAATGGCGTCGAAAGGTCAAACTAAATCCCGGGCTCGCCAGCAGCGGGGTGCAGGCAGCCTGGGGTCGCATTGAATTGCGACTTGACGAGCCTGTTGTAACAACGCATAATCACCACCAAGCAAACTCCAGGAGGCCTGCCAGTAACCAAGTAGGAAACGGTCAAGAAGCTATCTGCAACAATGAGCTCCTGAGCGGAGGACCATGGACTCTGAACAACAGAAAGGCATTGTTAGCCCTGCAGCCGCCAAGCACGATGAGGGGCTAGTGGAGAGTGTGCGCGGCTCCGTGGTAGACGTGCGCTTCGAGGACGACCTGCCCGCGCTCCTGGAAGCGCTCTACGTGCGCCTGTCCGACAAACACCAGGTGCCCCTCGAAGTGCAGCAGCATCTCGATGAAAAGACCGTGCGCACCATTGCCCTCACCTTCACTGCCGGCCTCAAGCGGGGGATGAAGGTGCGCGCCAGCGGGGCACCGATCAAGGTGCCGGTGGGCGACGGCGTCCTCGGCCACATGCTCAACGTCTTGGGGGAGCCGCTGGACGTGGAGGCGCTGCCCGAGGACCTTCAGCGCAGGACCATTCATCGTCCCGCCCCTCCCTTCATCGCGCAAGGCGTCTCCGAAGAGGTCTTCCAGACCGGTATCAAGATCATCGACCTCTTGGCCCCCATCAGCGCCGGCGGGAAGGCGGGCATGTTCGGCGGGGCCGGTGTGGGCAAGACCGTTCTCATCCAGGAGCTCATCCACAACACCCTTACCGAGCATCAAGGCATCAGTGTGTTTGCGGGTATAGGCGAGCGCTCGCGCGAGGCGCTCGACCTGTGGACCGAGATGGCCGAAAGCGGCGCCCTCAAAAGCTCGGTCCTGGTCTTCGGCCAGATGAATGAGCCTCCCGGCGCCCGCTTCCGCGTCGGTCAATCGGCGCTCACCATTGCCGAGCACTTCCGCGACGAGCTGCAGCGGGATGTGCTCCTCTATATTGATAACGTCTATCGCTTCGTGCAGGCAGGCATGGAAGTTTCTGGACTCTTGGGACGTATGCCTTCCCGTGTGGGCTACCAGCCGACATTGGCCACCGACATCGGCGCCCTGGAGGAGCGCATCGGCTCCACGGACCATGGCACCATCACCTCGGTGCAGGCGGTGTACGTGCCCGCGGATGATTTGACCGACCCGGCCGTGGCGCACATCTTCCAGCACCTGGATGCGAGCATCGTCCTCTCGCGCGACATGGCAGCGCAGGGACTCTACCCGGCAGTGGACCCGCTGGAATCGAGTTCGAAGTTGTTGGACCCGCTCATCGTGGGTGAGGAACACGTACGGCTGGCGGATACGGTGCGACAGGTGATTGCCCAGTATCGCGACCTGCGGGACATTATCTCCATGCTGGGTATTGAGGAGCTTTCTGAAGGTGATAGGCGGACGGTGGAACGGGCCAGGCGCCTCATTCGCTTCCTCACGCAGCCCTTCCACACCACCGAGCACTTCACGGGCAGGAAGGGCGTAACCGTCCCGCTGGAGAAGACGCTCGAGGGCTGCCAGCAGATTCTGGAAGGAAAACACGACGACAAATCCGAGTCCGACTTTTATATGATAGGCGCGCTGAACTGATTGCGGATTTCGGATTGGGGATTGCGGAATCCGCCTTCGCCAAGGCTACGGCGGGCAAGTCCGCATTTCGAAATCCAAAGTGGGGGGTGACGTGGATAAAGAGCAGTTGAAGCGCAGAACGAAGCGGTTTGCGCTTGACGTTATCCATTTGGGCGAGTCCTTGCCAACGAGACGAACTGCCCAGGTGATTGGACACCAATTGCTGCGCTCAGCTACCTCGGTGGGCGCAAATTATCGCGCTACCTGTCGTGCCAAATCAACTGCCGACTTCATTGCCAAGATGGCAACGGCGGATGAATCGTTGTATTGGATGGAGTTGCTGGTTGACAGCGGGATAGCGAAAGCGGAGAGCCTGGAAGTGCTGATGAAAGAAGCCGATGAGCTTTTGGCCATCACCGTCGCTTCGATAAACACGGCAAAGAAGAGGAAGTAGCGCGATGTCACAATCCGCAATCCGCAATCTAGTAGTGGGGTGTTGTAGTGAAGCTTAGAGTGACCGTTCCCACGCGCGTGCTGCTCGACCGTGAAGTGACCTACGTGCAGGCCGAGGACCCCAGTGGGCGCTTCGGCATTCTCCCCGGACACGAGCCTTTCCTGACTGCCGTGGTGCCTTCCATCCTCATCTATCGGACTGCTAAAGGTGGAGGGAGCGAGGGCTATATTGCCGTCCGCCATGGTGTGCTCAGGGTGACGAAGGAGGGTGTGGAAGTCGCGGTGCGGGATGCGCATGCCAGCGCCGACCTTGCCGGGCTTCAGGCAGAGGTACGCAAGGCCCGCCAGAACCGGGGACAGCGTTCCTATCGCTCGACGCGCTCGCTTTACCAGATGCAGATAGCGGCCTGGCGGCGGTTGATGGAATACGAAGATGTTCGCACACGATGAGGAAGAGGAACTGGAAGACGAGTTTGAAGCTCGGGTGCAGCGCCAGCGTCAGCGCATCGAGAAGGGCCGCCGCGAGAAGGGTCAATCGTTCTGGAGCTATGTGGGCTTGATGGGCGCCGTGGGCTGGAGTGTGGTAGTGCCCATGGTGCTGGCTATACTGCTGGGCCTGGTGCTCGACCGTAAGTTTGGAACTGGCTCGAAGTGGACGCTTGGGCTGCTCCTGGTGGGGCTGGCTGTCGGATGCTTGAATGCCTGGCGTTTGATTACGAAAGAACAATAAGAGGGAAGTGGATTTCTGGAAATGGATGCGCTGCACATAGCCATGCTGCCGGTTTTCGTCCTGCTCGGTCTGTTGATAGGCTGGGCGTATTTTTCTCTCATGCGTATCTCTTTGCCCCAGCTTGACAAGGGGAAAGCGGGCGTGATGCGATTCGTGGCGCTGGTTCTGCTCCGGGCGCTGCTCTTTGTCGGTGGGGGGCTTCTGGCTATGTTTCTGATTGGGATTTGGCACCTGATTGCCTATTGTGTGGGATTCTTTGTGGTGCGCACCATCATCGTGAGCAGGGCGCGGAAAATGATAAGCCTTTCGCCCCTGACATCGAAAGCAGGAAAGTGTAATGTCTGAAGGTGGTGGCATACCTAGCCCCGTTGAAAACATTGTCTTGTTCAAAATAGGACTCGTTCCTGTCACACAGGTCATCGTGGTAACCTGGGGGGTGATGGGGGGCCTCCTCCTCTTTGCTTTATTCGTCAGGCTCAGGCTCAAGAAGAAGAACCCGGGTAGAGCACAACGGGTCGTCGAGGCAATCCTGGGTTGGCTGGGGGACGAAATCCAGGCTATCGTCGGCCGTGACCCCTGGCCTTTCATTCCCCTGATAGCCTCTCTTTTCATCTTCATCCTGGCTTCGAACTTCGTCGCCTTCATCTCGTCCTTCTTTGCAGTGCTCAAGCCACCGACGGCAGACATCAGCACCACCGCGGCGCTGGCCACCGTGGTCTTCCTGGCGGTTCCTTTCTATGGCATTGCCATGACCGGGACGCTTAATTATCTGAAAACCTACATCAGACCGGTCTGGATCATGTTGCCTTTCAACATTATTTCGGACCTCTCGCGGACATTGGCGCTGGCGGTGCGTCTGTTCGGCAACATCTTGAGCGGTGAGATTCTCTTTGGTGTCGTTCTGTCGCTGGTGCCCTTCTTTCTGCCCCTGCCCTTAATGTTCCTGGCCTTGATTACAGGGACCATACAGGCATATATCTTTGCGGTTCTAGCTACGGTCTATATCGGCGGTGCAGTCAAGGTCGCTGAGAGACACGAAACGGAGGAGAAAGCCCCATGACAATGGAAATGTTGGCCATGATAGTTGCAGGTGGGACGATTGCCATCGGTTCCATTGGTCCGGCGCTGGGTGAAGCGCGTACCGCAGCCGCCGCGCTGGAGGCCATGGCTCGCCAGCCTGACCTGGCCGGTACCATTACGCGCACGCTCTTCGTGAGCCTGGCTATGATTGAATCGACGGCAATCTACTGTCTTTTGGTTTCCATGCTCTTGCTCTTCAAGGTAGGGCCGTTGTTCGAGAAGGCAGCCGCGGTAACACCATAAGGCAGTGCTAACGGGAAGTGGAGATTTCGCAATATGACCCTTTGGACTTACGTTGGACAAATCGTCAACTTCATCGTCTTTGTCCTCATTCTCCGCATGCTGCTTATCAAGCCCATCAGACGGATTATGCGGGAGCGCAAAGAGGAGATGGAGGCTGAGCTGCACCAGGCGGAAAAGAAGCTTCAGGAGGCGGAAGAAATCCGCGCCCAGGCCCAGAAGAGCGCCCAGAAGCTGGAGGAGAAGCGCGATTCCGTCCTTGAGGAAGCCCGCGAGCAGGCCGAGGCCCAGCGCAAAGAGCTGTTGCAGCAAACCGAGCAGCAGGCCCGCGACCGCCTCCAACGCTTCCGCCGCATCATGGCGCAGGAACGTGGCGAGGTGCTGGATAAAGTCACCGACGAACTGCGCGACACCATCGTGCAGGTGGCCGCCTCCGTTCTTGCCGATACCTCTGCTAACCTTGCCGACGCTGGAATCAAGCGCCTAGGGAAGCTGCTCGAAGATATGTCGGAGGAAGACCTCCAGAGCGCCCGGAAGGCGCTCAACAAATTGGAGAACCGCATCGAGATGCGTTCGGCCCGCGCCCTCGACGACAGCCAAATCAAGCGGCTGAAAAAAATGTTCAGTGAGAAGCTGGGCATTGAGAAGCTGGAGCTTGAAGTGAGCGCAGACCCTTCCCTGCTGGCGGGTCTGGAAGTAATGCTGGGTCACATCAATCTGCAAGCTCATTGGCGAGGCGTCATCGACGAAGCACTGCAAGGGCAGCAAGAGGTGCCGAAGAAGTAGAAGCCACGGATTAGTTGATAACCTGGGCAGACCATGACTGAAGAAACCAGGACCAATCAGGCGCATAGTAAGCTTGCTGAAGAGGCGAAGTCCCTGCTGGACGTGCAGCCGGAACTGGCTGAATCCGTGGCATTGTGGCTGGGGGGACTGAAAAGTGCTCTCCAAAAGGGCGCGCTTCCGGGGCGCACGGAGCACGTGGGACGTATCATCCGCGTGGCCGACGGCGTGGCTACCGTCACGGGACTGCCTGGCGCCTGTTTCAATGAACTGCTGCGCTTTCCGGGTGACGTTTACGGCCTGGTGTTCAACCTCGACCCAGAGGAGATCGGCTGTGTGCTCCTGGGTGAGGATACGAAGTTGGCGGCTGGTAACCCGGTGAGACTCACGGGTGAGGTGGTGGTCGTCCCCGTAGGGGAGGCACTGCTCGGCCGTGTGGTGGATGCGCTTGGTCGGCCGCTGGACGGCGAGGGTGCCGTCGAGGCCGAGCGCCACGACCCTGTCGAACAGGAGGCGCCACCTATCCTGGACCGCGAGCCTGTCGTCCAGCAACTCATCACGGGCATCAAGGCAGTGGATGCCATGATTCCCATCGGCCGCGGCCAGCGCGAGCTTATCGTGGGTGACCGCGCGGTGGGTAAAACCGCCCTCGCTATCGATACCATCTTGAGCCAGCGCCGGACCGACATCATCTCTATCTACGCTGCCATCGGACAGAAGGTCTCCACCGTAAAGCGGGTGGCCGAATCCCTCGCCAGCCACGATGCCCTGCGCCGGACGGTCATCGTCTGTGCCGATGCCGACGACTCCCCCGGTCTGCAGTTCATTGCCCCCTATGCCGCCACCACCATGGGTGAGTACTTCATGCGGGGCGGCCGTGATGTCCTCATCATCTACGATGACCTCACCCGTCATGCCCGTGCCTACCGCGAGATATCGCTGCTCCTGCGCCGACCACCCGGACGAGAGGCCTATCCCGGTGACATCTTTTTCATCCACTCGCGCCTTCTGGAACGTGCCACTCGGCTCAAGGAGAAGGCCGGTGGCGGCAGCCTCACTGCCATCCCCATCGTGGAGACGCAGGCCAAGAACATCTCCGCCTATATCCCCACCAATCTCATCTCCATCACCGACGGTCAGATATTCCTGGACCCGGACCTCTTTTACAAAGGCATCAAGCCCGCCATCCACGTGGGTAAGTCGGTGTCACGGGTGGGTGGTAGAACCCAACTTCCGGCCATACGCGCGGTGGCGCAACAATTGCGCTTGGAATATGCGCAGTTCGCAGAACTGGAGATATTTACCCGTTTCGGCGCCACCGTGGAGGAGGGCACACGCAAAAAGATCGAACGCGGTCGGCGCATCCGCGAGATATTGAAACAGCCTCGCCTCGACCCACTCACAGCCGCCGAACAGGTAATCGTCCTTCTCTCCGTGGACCGTGGCATGGTGGACAACATCCCCCTCGAAAAGCTCGCCCCCTTCGAGCAGATGCTGCGCGAAAGCATTCCGTCTAAGCATATCGAACTCATCGAAAAAATCGAGCAGGGCGAGGACCTTGAGGAGGCCGACTGGGACACCCTGGCACAGGCGATAGAGACGATTGCCAAAAACTTTGTTAGAGAAGAACGGGAGGTGGAAAAGCCCGAAACTGAGGCCGAGACTCTTGAAGAAGAACCAAAGGCTACTGTGCCAGCAACTCAGGGTGAAAAGAAAGAAACTATGCGGAAGGATATAGCGCCCGGCGACGAGGACATCATAGACGATGGCGAACCGACGTCAGATTGAGAAACAGATTCAGACGATTGAGGGACTGCGTGACATCATCCATTCGATGCGCTCGCTGGCAGCCACCTACTTGAGCCGCGCCGAGGAGCGCCTCGAGGGCGTCCGTGCCTATGCGGACACCATCGGTCATGCCATCGAGGATTGTCTCTTCGGACGCGAAATCCGCCTGCTTGAGCGAGAGGCTACGGGCACTGCCATCCTCTCCTTCTTCTCCGAGCAGGGCATGTGCGGACGCTTCAACGAGGTGATGGCAGAAGCCGCTGCCAGGCACGCCCAGACTGTTACTGCCCCTCAGTTTATCGTGGTGGGTAGGCGCGGGCCCGCCTTGTTACAAAGAGAGAAGCTTCGGGTTCTGGCCGAACTACCCTCCACCACCTCACCTGACGGCGTGGATGCCATCATGCACGAGATTGCGAGAGTCGTGCTTGACCTTTACGACCGGGGTGCCTTCGCGCAACTGTATCTGCTTTATGCGCGTTACCTGGCCCCGGGCCGCATCGAGCCTACCTTCGAGCGCGTCCTGCCTCTGGACCTCAGCCCCTGGCGCGAAGCCGATAAAGCCCGCACCGCGCCGCCTTATCTGGCGCTGTCACGGGTGGGGCTCTTGTGGGAGCTGGTGAACGAATATGCCTTCATCTCGCTCTACCGCGCCTTCACTGAGAGCCTGGCCGGGGAGAATGGCATGCGCCTGGCCTCCATGGAAGCCGCCAAGAGCAACATCGATGAAACCCTGGAGGAGCTGCAACTTACGGCCCGCATCCAGCGTCAGAACGAGATTACCGAGGAACTGCTCGACGTGGTCTCCGGCGCCGAAGCATTGAAACAGTCCTGAAAGAGTCGCAAACGGAGCCCTAGTCAGGACCCTACTCCAAGCCCTTTACAGCTCAGACGTCGGCCTTTTTCGTAAGCAAATGCACGAGCGCTTTCAGAAGTTGCCGCCCTAGTATGGCGACTGGCAGTGGGCACCCGCAGGCAAATGGAGGGAGTCTTGCCGCAGGCCGTGATTTGCGCGCAGGTGGGCTAACCTATTCAACCAGGCAGGTAGCCTCCAGAGCGTAGGTGAGCTTGACGATGGCAATGCGCCGGTTGAGCCGGTCGGAGATATAGACCCGGTCCCCTCCCACGGAGACGTAGCAGGGCCAGCCCAGAGGGATGGCAGGCTCAGGCAGTGCGCTTCCCAGACCAGCGGAATCCACGTTTCCGTACTCGCCGAAGCGCAGAATCTCGTTGCCATTGGTATCCAAGACGCCTATCGAGAAGCGGAAGACATCGGGGACGAAAAGGCGCTCGTGCTCATCCATAGCAAAACGACCCGTCCAGCAGGAACATGCGGGGTCTCCCCAGTTCTCACTGCGATTGGGTGCCAGAGAGAAGCCAACGTACTTCCACAGCGCACCATCCAGCCAGACCGCGCGACCCAGGTAACCGGAGCGGTATGCAACCGCACTTTCAGAGGTACCTTCGGGTCGAACTTGGTCTTCCGGCTCACCCTTGGGCCCCAGCCAGAAGCGACCACCGCCGGGTGAGAACTTGAAGACCGAGCCCAGGTGGTAAAGGTAGAAATTTATGTAGGGCCTGTTCCAGGGCGGGCCCTGTAGCGACCCGTGCATCCTGGAACGCAGATACCAGGTGGACTTGGGCGAATAGACTGTGAACCAGGCAAGCTCCGGTATCCGGCCCGCAAGCTCATCAGGATAGAGTTGTTTGAGGTCTTTCACGTTGATGCCGATGTAGATGTTCTTCTTGTGGTCAAGCGCGACGCTGCAGGCAGCATCTCCGGGAATGTCCTGGATGATATGCTCGTTCTTGAGACTGCCATCGGGGCCGAAAACGCACACTTGCGTCGGCTCCACATTGTGGTCGCTGATGACATATATGTCGCCGTCGGGCGCCACACATAAGCCGCGCACACCGACGTGAGGAAGTCCGGCGCGATAAGGCACCTCGATTCGATTAGTGCCCGTGGCGCTGAAAGGGAGCGGCTTGCCCTCGGGGGTGTAGCGCAAGAGCGCATTGGTCCCGTAACCGCTCAGGACGTAAAGGTTGCCCTCCCGGTCGAGGGTCAGCTCCGAGGCATTGAGGAAGGCGCGCAGGTGGTCGGTCTTCAGGTCGATAAGGCGGATGAGGCGCGAGAGGTCACTGACGTAGAGTTGCTCCCGCTGTGCATCAACGGTCAGGAAGAGCGGACTGCGCAGTTCCAGGGGCTCGTGCGTCTGCACGTTGGCGCCCACTTCGAGTTTATCGCCACGGTCGATGATGGGCAGAAGCTCTTTTTCCTTCGCCCAACCGGGGTCGTTTCCCAGCCACAACTTGGGCGGCATGGCGTCGGCATCCAGCGCCAGGACCGGATTGCGCCCGCTCATGGTCAGACTTGTCACCTCGCGCCCGTCGATGGCCCTGTCGTATTTTATCACCGCGAACGGCCCCCACCTTGTCCCGGCAGGTTGGGTGAGCACGTACAGCGCGCCGGTCCTGGGATGAATACAGAGCTGCCGCGGCCGCTGGGGAACCTTCGTCTGACCCAGGGGCTTGCCCTCGGCGTCGAAAACGACAATACGCTTGTTGCCTGCATCCACCACATAGATGTTGCCCCGCGGGTCGGTAGCCAGGCTCACGGGGTCGTTCAGGTGCGAGGCATCGTCACCAGGCACGTCAGGGTCGCCGATGAAGGCTTGAGGGGGCCCACTGCTGCTCCAGGTCAGACGGCCGACGGCATGGGCACCCTCGGTCTTTTCCTTCCAGGTCTTACCCAGTCCCACCATGTAGATGGTCTTGCCGTCAGGGCTTACGGCGAGTTGTTGGGGCCGCAGGCCGATGGAGTAGCGCCAGTGTGGGCCCAGAGAAGGTCCGACAAAACCGACCTCCGCTGGCGTGCTACCGTCGGGCTTCAGCACCAGCACGTGCCTGGGCACCGCCTGGTCCGAGTAGTCATTGCCTCCGGAGGCGAAAATGAGCCAGCCCTGAGGGGTAACCACCAGTTGCTGGTGGCGCATGCCTGACAGAAACGGGGCCAGGTGCATGGCATTGGCCTGATAAACGATAGGGATGTGCCTACCGTCGGGTAACTTTATGCGCTCAATGCCCTTGAGTTCGTCCGGTGCCAGATTCGCTGGGGAAGGGAGGATGGTGCGCAGGTATTTACCCTCACGGTCCAGGACGTAGAGGTATTCGCCTTTGTGACCACCATTGGATAAGACGTACACCTCACCATTCTTACCCACACCCAGCGCCGTCACCGGTCCGAAGCGACTGCCCGGCTGGGATATGAACCGGTCCAGCGCGGCAGTCATGCCGGCGCGGACACGGACTTTCACGGCATCGGTCACAGGTTTACCCTCGTCGTCCTGGCGGTTCCAGAAAAGCGACGGTCTGAGCGAATCGCTGATGAGGGGTGTGGGGGCATTCGCTCCCAGCATACCGGAGGCAAGGTGACGCACCGCCTTTCCCTGCGCGTCCAGAATTGCTACTTCCACATCTGTGGGCGCACTGAGCGCAAACTCGATGCGCACACCTTCCTTTTCTGCCTTTGCCTGAGGTTCGGATGAGAAGTGAACATCTTGTGCGGCGGCTGCACCGGCCAGAAACAGCGAAATCAAAATAGCGATTGTTCTTCTCATACTTAGTCCCGCTTTCCGCAAGCAGCGAAGATTGACAGCAATGACACCTTCGCACTCGATGTGCACGTGCAGTGGTTATCCTCCTGGCATGCTTAGAGTTTCTTCCACGTGGTAGTCTAAGAGCACCTGCACCATGCGGTCGTTGCCTGAATCGGAAACGTAAAGCTCGCCGTCTTTGACGGTGAGAAAACAGGGGAAGGCAAAGGCAATTTCATCTCCACCAACGGAAACAGGGCTTCCCGGCCCGCGACTATCCTCGTTGCCGTAGCGGCCGATGTGCACAATCTTGTTACCATTGGTATCGCAGACACCAACCGAGAAGCGGTACGTCTCCGGGATGAAGGAGCGGGCATAGTAGTCCAGCGCAAAGCGATTGTTGGGGCAGGTGCAGGTGCGGAGGGGCACCAGAGAAGAAAGTCCGGGATAAGCCCACAGCGCCCCTTCAGCCCAGATGCGGTAGCCGTAGGCACCGGTTATGCCTTCCTCCCGGTTCAGGCTCTTGCGGTAGCGGTAGGTGCCTATCATCGGATCCGGCCTGTCGTCGGACACCACGAAGAATTCATTGGGACGCAAGGGCACATCAGTGAGCGGAACCTGCCTCCCCCAGTCTCCCAGGAACTTCCCCCCGGTGGGCGGAAACTTGACCAGGGCACCCGTGCCTTTGAGGAAGGGTTTGCCCGCCACGGCGGGTGTGCCTGCAAAGCCCACATAGACGTTTCCTTCTACGTCGGTAGCCACACCACAACTGCCCGACTGCATGCCCGGCACCACGTCCTTGCCCTTGAGTTCTCCCCGGGAGGTGAAAACCCAAACCGTCGCCTGGCCGCCCGGGCCTCTGCCCGGGAACCGTATGGGCCGATAGCCCATCAACTGCTGCAATCTCAAGAGGCGCTGGTCGATACCACTATCGAGACGGTGGCCGGACTCAGCCATCCGCTTGGGATTATAGATATTGGAGAGCACCGAAACTTCCCCGCTCAAACTCACCCTGATGCCATCCTGAAAGCCCTTGGCGCCGGGCTCGTCGTAGAGCTTCAGCCCCCCGATAAGCTCATCGCGGCTCACGGAGAAACCACTGCCCGGCCGCCCCGTCAGCGCCAGGACGTGCACCCCGTAGTCGAAGGGCACCTCATTCCAGGTTATGGGATGGTAGCGACCCACCGACCCCAACGAGCGCACGTACACCAACCCCTCGGGACCGAATGCCGTTTCGTCAGCACGGTAAGGCAGCTTCACTACCTCCACCAGCTTGCCCGTTTGGGTATTGAAGCGGTAAAGGGTAGAGACGTAAGGTCCTCCCTCGTAATAAACGTGGTCGCGGGTGGGGTCCACCTTTACTCTAGGCATCCTGTCTCCGGTCCACATGTGAGGGATGAGTCCCGCGCGGCGGACGGTGTCCTCGAAGTTCTCGGCAAGCTCAAAGTGGTCGCCCATATCTGCCAGGCGGATGATTTTTCCACCCTGGTTACGCGCCCGCTCGGCAACCGGCGTGATCCAGAGGGTAGGGGTTTTAGCCCAGGAGTCCACACACATCACGGTCATTTGAGAACGCACCACGTCGGCTGGTTTCTTGCTGATGGGAGGCCTGCCCTGGCCGTCGCGCGTCCACAGGTGCCAGGAGGCGCCAGGGCCGGGGCTATCGAAGGTGCCCATCTTAAGCAGTTGCTTTTCCTGCTGCACCACGTAAATCTCACCGGTCTTTTGATGAACCGCAATCCGCCCGGGGCTGATGACGGGGATGGTCTTCAGGTGTCTGCCCTCCGGGTCGAAGACCTGGATGCGGTGATTGAGGGTATCGGCGACATATATACGCCCCTCACTGTCACAGGCAATGTCCTTGGGATAGTTCAGATGGTCATTGTCGTCGCCCGGATTCTTGCGTACGCCAACGAAGGGGTCCCTGGGTGGGCCTTCCTCATCCCAGCCGATGCGGAACACCACGTGCTCCTCAATCCGCTCCTTGCGATAGCCCAGGTTGGTGATGTATAGCCACTTGCCATCGGGGCTGGCGGCCATCGAAGAGTTGTGTGTGAACTCGTACTTGGTGGAAGCGACTTGCGGCCCCACCACGCGCCCGTCCAGGGTAGTGCCCTCGGTGCGATACCAGAGCACCTTCTTGGGCTGCGCCAGACCCATATTGCAGAAGGCGAGGCGACCTTTTGACACCACCAGGGACTGATACGGTGCGTCGCCCTGCATGTAGGGGAAAAGACACCCGTAGCCAGAGACCCCCCAGCCGGCTAAGCCCAGCACCTCCCTCCCCTCTCCCGGAATCTCCTGGCGGGGAAGACCCTCCAGCTTGGACAGCGGGACATCGCCAGCAGGCGGGAACACCACCCGCACATACTTGCCCTCATGGTCGTACATGGTGATGCGGGGCCGACTGCTGGTCTCCAGCACATAGACCCCCTCCGGGTCTGCACCAATCGCCGAGATGTTGCCGGTGTTGTCCTTGGGATGCCAACCGATAATCTTGCCAAAGACAGGCTTCAAGCCCAGGGAGACCTTGACCACGTAGTTGTCGAGATCATCGATGTAGCGC
>SDBU01000510.1_pt1 | contig 54023 bp, 54 predicted proteins | sample 2277071 | NCBI WGS metagenome assembly SDBU01 (sample SAMN10397929, study PRJNA504765) | marine sediment metagenome | isolation source: marine sediment core GS08_GC12, 126 cmbsf | place: Arctic Ocean: Gakkel Ridge, Loki's castle | collected 2008 | reverse complement strand
GGCCACTCCTGAGCATGGCGGATGACTTTCCCGAACGTACCCTGTGTGCCATCAATCTCCATGATCGCTCCCTCGCCCCGCTGGTGGCTAGAGTAGATGTGCATCCCGTCAGGGGAAAGCGTCCCCGACATCCACCAAGCGCGGAATCGGTTCGATTGTCTCAGGTAGTGGACAGATGCTGCGTCCCGGCGGTAAGGAACCGTGAGGTGCGTGGGTCTGTAGAGCCCTCCCCGTTTGAGCCCAGGGTCCAGCTTTCCTTTGAAATCCTCGGGTATCCAGACCAGAATATCGCCCGTAGCCCCGTCGCAGATGAACACCCGTCCGTCCTTGAGCACATCAAAATAGCGCGGCACGGACTGCAGGTTGCTGCTGGTCAACCCCAGCACCGACGTGCGCACGCCTCGTCCCCGCACGTAATACTCCTTCCAGTCAGCGCGACAGCGAACCAGCAGGCCGCTCGGCCAGGTCACCCCATACATAATCTGTCGCTCAATGTCCATCGAGAGCGCAATGATGCCCTCATGGCGGCGGGCCCAGCCCAGGTCTTCCACCTTCCCGGTACCGGGGTCGTAAGCGAAGAAATGTCCCCCGCCGTAAAGTCGGGTGTTGTTCGGATTCTCGTTGCCCACGCTGGCATGGGTGGCGCCATATATGCGCCCGTCTCGGCCCTGGTACAGACGCGCGTGAATCTTGTTGTGGGGATGCTTCCAGGTGCTATGCTCACGCAATCCCACAGAGGATTCATCACCAATGACGGGATTCTCTAGCTCAGGCTCATCACCGCCCTTGCCCCCACGCAGGGCGCTGCTCGTCATCTTGGCCACAATCGTCACCTTGTCACTCTTGGGGTCGTAAGAAACCAGGCAGGCAGGCTGATCGTGGCGCGAGATACCCAGGTACACCCTGCCGTCGTCAGCCAGCAGCGCACCTGTGTATAATGCACCCCCCACAGGCATCGGGCGGAACTCCACCGGGATGCGGGCGACGTCCGATTCCTTCACTTCCCGGGGGGTAACACGCCCTGCCGAATCTTCTTCACTGCCCTGCCCGATTGCCGGGAAAGCCGTCAGTATGACGAAGCCCAGAATAGCCTTAAATACGCCTCTCCTCATACCACCCTCCATGCTCCAACCCCGCAAAGACACAGTGCCGACAGATGCGCGATGCCTGCTGTTTACGAACCCGAGAATCATATCGTGGAAGATGTTCCCTGTCAAGCGCTCCATCTCCTGACATCTCCTGAGTCCTGCTTGGCCGGCGCCTCACCTGAGCTTTCAGGAACCTTGCCTGTGGTCCGGGGGTGGGAAATCGCTTGCGTGGCATCCCTGCCAACCTATAATGTCATGGCTGTAAAGCCAGTGCGTGGGAGAACCTGCGCTTTTGTTCTTTTTGCCAAGCTGAGCGGCAAGAGGCGGACGGGTTTTGCAGCTTGAAATTTAACCAAGCGAATCTTTGGTTTTCAGATGACATGCCGTTACCACGAAGCTGAGCAGGAAGCTCTTACCACTGCGGGAGACCGCCTTTCCGGCCTCCGCAAGAGACTGGCTCCCCTGTCCTGGCTTTATCAGGTGGCTGCCAGCATTTATGACGGCGCTTACCGGAGAGGTGTGTTCAGGCAGGCCAGGCTTCCGGTGCCCGTTATCAGTGTAGGCAACATCACTGTCGGCGGCACGGGCAAGACCCCGCTAGTGGAGTACCTGGCAGGTTGGCTCTCGGGCGAAGGGATACAAGTGGTAATTTTGAGCCGCGGCTACAAGGCGCCCACGACAGAGGGGTCGGATTCCGATGAAGCAAACGTCCTCGGAAGGAACCTTCCCCATGTGCCTCATGTGACCGGCCGCAACCGCTATCTCTCAGGACTCTCAGCGCTGGCGCGCTTCGGCGCCGATGTGTTTGTTCTGGATGATGGCTTCCAGCACCGGCCGCTATACCGGGACCTGGACATCGTTGCCATCAACAGCCTCCTGCCCTTCGGACATGAAAGGCTGCTGCCCGCAGGGCTCCTGCGGGAACCTCTCTCCGCACTCAAACGAGCACACATTGCGGTCATCACCCATGCCAATTTTGCCGACCAAGATAGGCTCGAAGCTATCGAATCGAAGCTGCGCGCCGTCAACGGAAAGCTCCTTATAGCCCGGGCCTTTCATAAGCCGGTCAGCCTGGGGGCTCTCCGCGCTGGTTCATCCCAGCCACTTGAGTGGCTTCAGGGCAAACGGGTGCTGGGGTTCTGTGGTATTGGCAGTCCCGAGGGTTTCAAGAAAACCTTGGACGACCTGGGCGCCGACCTTGTAAGCTTTCACACTTACCCGGATCACCATTATTACTCCCGGCATGATGTGGCGCAATTGGCAGTCGGCGCGCGGCAAGAAGAGGTAGAGGCAGTGCTAACCACACAGAAGGATGCGGTTCGGCTGCCTTCAGTAATCGGTCTTTTCGATATGCCTGTGCTGGCGCTGAAGATTTCCTGTGCATTCCTGACAAACGAGCAAGAACTGCGCAAACGGGTTATGCAAGTCATCCCCAAGAGGCAGGAAGACTGATGGCGGACAGCGCTCCTCAGTTCCCGGAAATAGACCTGAAGAAACTTGCCACGCGCTCCCTCACCGAGCGCACGAATTTGGTAGATGTTTCTGATTTCGCCCGGGCCGTAGAGCCTGATGCCTCTCTTCGCGAGTTCCTGGGCTCGCTACCTAACATACTGGCAGGGAAACGTCTGCGTCAACTTGCTGGGGCCATTGCGCAGGCCCACAAGGGGGGCAAACTGGTCGCCTGCGCGCTGGGCGGGCACGTCATCAAGTGCGGCTTGAGTCCCATCCTTATCGATCTGATGGAAAGAAAGATTCTGGGCGCGCTGGCCCTTAACGGCGCCAGCGCCATCCACGACTACGAGGTGGCAACCATCGGCGCCACCTCTGAGGATGCAAACGCAGGTCTGCAAGACGGCAGCTTCGGGACGGCACGCGAAACTGCCGAGGCTTTCAGGAAAGCAGTGCGGAAGGCCAAGAGCTCCGAGAGCACCCTGGGCGAGGCGCTGGGAGACATTATTCTCGAAGAGAACCGTAAGCACATGGCGCTTTCCCTGCTTGCCGTTGCCAGGCGTCTGCGCCTACCTGTGACCGTGCACGTCGCCTGGGGAACCGATGTCGTGCACATGCACGAGGGGGTGCTGGGCCAAGACCTGGGAGAGGTCTGTGCCCGCGATTTCAAACGGCTCTGCTCCATCGTTGCCGCGCTGGATGGAGGGGTGTGGCTCAACATTGGCTCAGCCGTGGTGCTGCCTGAGGTATTCCTGAAAGCATTTACGGTGGCGCGGAACCTGGGACACAAGCTGGATAACCTGACCACCTGCAACCTGGACATGTACCAGCACTATCGTCCCCAGGTAAACGTACTAGACAGGCCGGCCAAGCAGGGAATCCATCTTTCGGGACATCACGAGATTCTCCTGCCTCTCGTGCGCCTGGCCATTCTTACTGAACTGGAAGCACACCCGTCCAAAGGGAGTGTCTGATGGCCATCAGCTCCAGCCAGCTTGTTCAACTGCTGGAATCCTGGGCAGCGCCCGCGGTGCTGGTGCTGGGGGATTTGATGCTGGACCGCTACATCTGGGGTGAGGTGACGCGCATCTCCCCGGAAGCGCCCATACCGGTGCTCAAGGAAAAGACTGAAGAGGTGAAGCTGGGCGGCGCCGGCAGTGTCATTCAGAACATGCGCTGCTTTGGTGCCAAGGTGGTCGCCTGTGGCATCGTGGGCGACGATGAAGCGGGACGCACCTTCCTCGATGAACTTCGCAAATTGGGCCTGGACAACAGTGGCATCTTCAGGGCGCCGGGGCGACCCACACCGGTCAAGACCCGCATGCTTGCGCACGGCCAGCAACTGTTGAGACTGGACCACGAAGAAGTGTATCCCTTTGATACCACCATCATCGAAAAAGTGGAGCAGTTCGTACTCGATAATCTCCCTAAGGCGAGCCTGGTTCTCATATCAGACTATGGCAAGGGATTACTATCGGAGGAGCTTTTGCAGCAGGTCTTCTCGGAGGCAAGGAGAGCAGGCAAACAAGTGCTTGTAGATCCGAAGGGTCGTGATTACACCAAGTACCGGGGCGCCACATTGGTAACGCCCAATCGCAGTGAAGCCGAGCTGGCCACCGGCCTTGCCATAACCGATAAGGCTTCCGTCGAAACTCTGGTTCGCACACTTATCCAGCGCTTCGACCTGGAAGCGGCGGTCATTACCCTGGACAAGGATGGGATTGCTTACTGTGAGCGGGAGGGCGATTTTGGCCTCATTCCCACCCGTCCCCGCGCTGTCCATGACGTCACCGGCGCCGGTGATATGGTCCTGAGCGCGCTGGGGATGGCGCTGGCCTCCGGCGCCAGTGTTGCGGAGGCAGCAGAGCTGGCCAATATTGCTGGTGGTATCGAGGTAGAAAAGGTTGGGGTGGTGCCTGTAACCAAGAGAGAGATGCTGGAGCGCCTTTCCACCGAAACCCATCGCCTGGCCTCTATCAAGGTGATGGAGTTGTCTGAGCTTTGCCAGGAACTCGAAGAGAGGCAGAGGCGAGGCGAGGTCGTGGTCTTCACGAACGGATGTTTCGATATTCTGCATGCGGGACACGTGAAATACCTGCAATATGCGCGGGCACAGGGTGATTTGTTGTTGGTGGGACTCAATTCCGACAGCTCGGTAAGACGCTTAAAGGGCGCCGGGCGTCCGGTCTTTCCGGAGGCACAGCGAGCGCAAATATTGGCAGCGCTATCGGATGTGGATTACGTCGTCGTTTTCGCGGAAGATACGCCCCTGGAGTTGATAAAGCAGGTGAAACCTGACATCCTGGTCAAAGGCGAAGACTGGAAGGAAAAAGGCGTGGTGGGGCGTGAGTTTGTGGAAGCCCGTGGGGGCAAGGTCTTGCTGGCCCCCATATTTCCGGGCGTTTCCACTACCGAGGTACTCAGGAAACTGTCAGCTCAGAATGAAGGGCCAAAGACGAGTGAATCTTAACCACGGCGAAACCAGGAAGGTTATTCAGCGGGTTCTCGATGAGTCCCTTGCCATTAAACAGGATCTGGCAAGGAAGGCTGACGTTCTGGCACAGATTGCCGATTGCCTGACCGAAGCGCTGAAATCGGGGCAGCGCATCTACCTCATGGGCAACGGCGGCTCCGCGGCCGACTGTCAGCACATTGCTGCCGAGCTCGTCGGCCGCTTCAAATTGGAGCGTCAGGGCTTTTCTGTCGTGGCGCTGACCACTAATACCTCAATCCTCACGGCGCTCGGCAACGACTTTGGTTTCGAGCAGGTTTTCGTCCGCCAGGTCCAGGCGTTGGTCAGCCGGGGTGATGTGGTGGTGGGCTTGAGTACCAGTGGCAGGTCCCGAAACGTGATAGAAGCAGCCAGGGTAGCCAAACAAAAGGGGGCTACGGTCGTGGGGCTGGTGGGGCCGACTGAGGAGGGTCTGGGGGAACTTTGTGACCTCTGTCTCCTAGTGGAGGCAGAGGACACCGCACGTATCCAGGAAGCCCACATGACGGCTTACCATATTATCTGCGAGCTGGTGGAGTCTGCCCTTGCCGAGTCGGAAAGTTAATGTGCCTGGAAAGAAAGCAGCCTTCCTGGACCGGGACGGCACCATTGTAGTGGACATGCACTATAGTGCGGACCCGGGCAAGTTAGAGTTCCTACCCGGCGCCGTCGAAGCCATCAAGCGCTTTAACCAGGCCGGTTACCTGGTGGTGATGGTAACCAATCAGTCTGGCGTCGCTCGCGGGTTATTCACGGAGGAGGAGCTCCGGGACATTCATGACGTGATGCTTGCACAGCTCGAAGGGCAAGGCGCAAGGGTTGATGCGGTCTATTATTGCCCTCACTATCCGGAAGGGAAGGTGATCCGCTATGCCTTCGACTGTCAATGCCGAAAGCCCAGGCCGGGGCTGCTCCTGCAGGCTGCCAGAGATTGGGACATCATGCTCGCCAGCTCAGTCCTCATAGGCGACCGTCTCCGGGACGTGGAAGCAGGTCGGCGCGCCGGCTGTCGCACCGTGCTCTTGAAAGACAGCTCCGGGACCGATGACCAGGATGACGACATAGATGTGGAGGCAGACTTCGTTGCCGACGATTTGCTTAAGGCAGCCCAGATTGTTCTGAAAGATGAGGTGCCCGATGTCGAGGTCACGACCCCCCCTACCACAGCCGTCGGCCCCCAGAAGTGCGCCAAGTGTGGTAAAGAGATTACGGAAGGTGACCTACTGGGTGGCCGCGCGGTGGAGAAAGGCAACGAGTACCTGTGCGCCAACTGCGCCCGTGGAGAAGAAAAGGTAGCTCCCGATAGCTCGCATCTGGAAGAAATCTTAAGACAGATTCAGATGGACCTCAAGAACTTGAGCACCCATTTCACCTACGAGAAGTTCTCCATCTGGAACGTCCTGGGTGGGATTGCCCAGGGGGGTGCCTTCCTGGCAATGTTTCTGGCTTTTCAGGCCGGGCGGTCTCAGGGGGGAGCACAGACCATGCTCCTCTGGGTCATTGCGGCGCAGCTCCTGGCTTTGACCTTCTTTCTCAAAGCCCGTTAGCTTTCTGAATCGGCGCCTCCCCAACAGTTGAATAGGCCAGGGTACGTTACTATAATGCGTTTGGGAGACAGAGGGTGGCCATGGATGCAAAGAAGATGAGGATAGACAAGGCCGAAGTGGAGCATGTGGCTATGCTTTCCAGGTTGGCTCTCGGTCCTGGGGAATTGGAGAAGTTTGCTGACCAACTCAGCGCCATCCTCCAGTACATGGACAAGCTCAACCAACTGGACACCAAAGAGGTTGCGCCACTCTTCCATGCCATAGGCATCAAGAACGTCTTGAGAGACGATGATCCCAAGCCTTCACTCTCCCAGGAGGAGGCGCTGGACAACTCGCCTGAGCGCAGCCGAGATTCCTTCAAAGTTCCCAAGGTCATCGAATAGCTCGCCGCAGGCAAGAGGTATCGCATGTCCCTATTGGAAAAGACAGCTTTCGAGATTCGGGAGTTGCTGCGTCGGAAGGAAGTTTCGGTTGCAGCGCTTACTAAAGCCCAGTTCGAGCGCATTGATGCGTTCGACGGCGAGATTAAGGCCTACCTGACCCTCAACCGTGAAGAGGCGCTCGAACAGGCGCGGAGATTGGACCAGAGAATGGCACGGGGTGACCAGTTGGGTGCGCTGGCGGGCATTCCCATTGCCGTCAAGGATAACATGTGTAGCAGAGGACTCTTGACCACCTGCGCCTCCAACATCCTGGCAAACTTCGTTCCTCCCTACGATGCTTTCGTGGTGGAAAAACTTAAGTGCGCTGATGCGCTTGTCCTGGGCAAGACCAATATGGACGAGTTTGCTATGGGCAGCTCCACGGAGAACTCCGGGCTTGCCATCACCCGAAACCCGTGGGAACTGGAACGGGCGCCGGGCGGCTCCAGTGGCGGTTCCGCTGCCGCGGTGGCGAGCGATTTGGCATTTGCGGCGTTAGGCTCTGATACAGGAGGCTCTATTCGTCAGCCGGCGAGCTTCTGTGGGGTAGTGGGTTTGAAACCCACCTACGGGCGAGTCAGTCGTTATGGCCTGGTCGCCTTTGCCAGTTCCCTGGACCAGATCGGACCCATCACCAAGGACGTGCGCGATGCCGCGCTCCTCATGAACGTCATTGCTGACCACGACCCCCATGATTCCACCTCCGTGGATGCACCCGTCCCCGACTATCTCGAAGCCATTGAGAAGCCTATCGATGGCACACGGTTAGGGATACCCAGAGAATACTTTGGGGAAGGTCTCGATACGGAGGTGGCGGATGCCATCTACGCCGCGCTCAAGACCTACGAGAAGCTGGGAGCTACGCTAGTTGACATTACGCTTCCGCACACCGAATATGCGGTGGCCTGTTACTACCTGGTGGCGACGGCAGAGGCCAGCTCCAATCTGGCCCGCTACGATGGCGTCCATTACGGACATCGCACTCGTAAGTTAACCGATATGATTGACATGTATTCAGCCAGCCGCGCCGAGGGCTTCGGCGACGAAGTGAAGCGGCGCATCATGCTGGGCACCTACGTGTTATCCAGCGGCTATTACGATGCCTACTACCTGAAGGCGGGCCGTGTGAGGCGGCTCATCAAGGACGATTTCGATGCCGCTTTCGGGAAGGTGGATGCGGTGATATGTCCCACCTCCCCTACTACCGCTTTCAAGCTAGGCGAAAAGATAAGCGACCCCTTGGCAATGTACCTTTCCGACATCTACACCATCTCCGCCAACCTGGCAGGCATCCCGGGCATCTCGATACCCTGTGGCTTCGATTCCACACAACTACCCATAGGGCTTCAGATACTGGGAAGGGTGATGGAGGAGGATAGATTGTTGCAGATTGCCCGTGCTTTTGAGCAGGAGACGGAGTTTCACAAGGCGAGGCCTGAACTGGGCAAGGATTGAAACGACGTGGCAGACTACGAAGTGGTGATTGGGTTGGAAGCGCATGCGCACCTCAACACCCGCACCAAGATGTTCTGTGGCTGCAGCACCGTCTTCGGTCGTGCGCCCAATAGCGAAACCTGCCCGGTATGCTTAGGCTTGCCCGGCGTGCTTCCTGTGATTAACCGGGAGGCGTTTGCCAAGGCAGTAAGGGTAGCATTGGCCCTCGACTGTCATCTGGCGCCAGTCACCAACTTCGACCGCAAGAACTACTACTATCCCGACCTGCCCAAGAACTACCAAATCTCCCAGAACTACCACAATCTGGGCACCGACGGCCACCTGGACATTGAGGTTGCTGGCAAGACCACCCGCGTGCGCATACACAACGTCCATATGGAAGAGGATGCGGGTAAGCTTACCCATCCTGAAGATGCAGGCGCTGATTATACTTATACTCTCGTGGACCTCAACCGCGCCGGTGTGCCCCTCTTGGAGATAGTCACCTATCCGGACCTACACAGCGTCCGGGAACTGGAAGCTTTCATGCAGGCGCTGCGCCAGTTGCTATTGTACCTGGAGGTGTCCGCTTGCAGGATGGAAGAGGGCGGGCTTCGTTTCGAGGCCAGCATATCGCTTAAGAGACCGGACCAGGAGGAACTGGGAAATCGGGTGGAGATTAAGAACCTGAACTCCATGCGCACAGTGCTCAAGACCATGGAGTATGAGATTGCCCGCCAGACGGAAGTTCTGGATCAGGGGGGCACCGTCGCGCGCGAGACGCGGCTGTGGGATGAAGTGAACCAGCGCACCGAGAGGATGCGCACCAAAGAGTTGGCTTTCGACTACCGCTACTTCCCCGAACCGGACCTGGTGCCCATGACCATTGACAGCTCCTGGCTGGAGGAGATTAGAGCAACCCTCCCCGAACTCCCTGCCGCCAGGCGTAAGCGTTTCGTTGAAGAGTACGGGCTCCCTCCCTACGCTGCGGGCGTGCTCACTCAGGACCGAGCGCTGGCTGACTACTTTGAGCAAGTGGCCGGAGCTTCTGGTGATGCCAAGTTGGCCAGCAACTGGGTGATGAGCGATGTGTTGCGGGTGCTGAATGAGCAGAAAATCGACATCGCCGAGTTTGCCCTGGCGCCGGAAAGGCTGGCGGAGCTCATCAGTATGATCAAAGGAAAGACACTGAGTAGCACCCTGGCGCGGGAGGTCTTCTCCGAGATGGTTACCACAGGCAAAGGCGCTGGCGACATCGTCAAGGAAAAAGGCCTGACTCAAATCAGCGATGAATCGGCTCTCGAAGCAGTCGTCGCTGAAGCCATCGCCAGCAACCCGCAAGCGGTGGAGGATTTCAAGAAGGGCAAGAAGCAGGCGATGGGCTTCCTCATGGGATTCGTCATGCGCCAGACCAAGGGGAAGGCCAATCCTCAACTGGTCACCCAACTGCTACAGCAGAAGCTGGCCGAGTAGCCGCGCCGCAGACTTAAGCTGCAGGCCGATGTTCACCGAGCTTGCTTTCCGTGCCTGCCAACAGGCGCTTGATGTTGCCCCTGTGTCGAGCAATGACCAGGGAAGCAATACCCACGGCAAAAAAGATGAGGAAGCCCGCTGACTTTAGATTGCCCCAATGCAGAACGATGACTGTGACCGGAAAGACGGCAGCAGCCAGGATGGAGCCCAGTGACACGTAACGCCAGATGCCCACCAGCAGGAGCCACACAGCCAGGCTGACCAGCAGCGCTTTCCAGTCCAGCCCCAAAAGCACGCCACAGGTGGTGGCCACACCTTTACCCCCGCGGAACCTCAAGAAGACCGTAAAGACGTGTCCCAGGATAGCCCCCAGCCCGCAGAGCACCTTTGCATTGAGGAGCGAGAACTCAGGAACCAGGCGCGCGGCAACCGGGGCAAACACCAACACCGGTGCCAGCCCCTTTGCTACGTCCAAAATCAATACGACACTCCCGACCGGTTTGCCCATGACCCTGGCCACATTGGTGGCGCCCACGTTCTGGCTGCCGAATTGCCTGATGTCGATGCCTTTGAGGAGCTTGGCGGCAAGGTAGCCAAAAGGGAGAGCTCCGACGAGGTAGGAAGCCAGAAAGAAAGCTACCACGAGCAGCACTTTCGTCACCATCATCACCCCGGTTTTATTGCAGCCAATGATGCAAAGGTACGACAAACTTACCGTCTGGCAGCTTTGTCTGCAAGCACTTTCTCATAGACCTCGAAGGTCTCGGTGAAGTTGCGCTGGAGAGGGAACTCTTCCGCCAACCGTCGCGCCGCAAGTTGGAAAGGCTTCCTTTGCGCGGCATCAGCCAATAGGCTTATACACTCAGCCAATCGGGCCACATCGGTGGGCTCAGCGAGGATGAATCCCTCCCGGCCCTCGGTCATGACCTCGCAGGCGCCGTTGTAGCGGGTGGTGATGACGGGAACGCCACTGGCCATCGCCTCCAGCGTCACGTTGGCAAAGGGGTCGTAGAAAGTGGGATGTACGAGCACGTCGGCGGCGCCGTAGTAAGGAAGGGTGGAGGCGGTCACTCCCACAAACATAACCTGGTCCTCTGCTCCCATTCTGCACGCAAGCTTCTTGTATAGGCGAGTCTTAGCACCACCGACCACCACCAACCTGACATCGCGCTTTCCACCAGCGACGACTCTTGCCAATGCCTCGATGGCATAGCCCAGGCCTTTGAGCCTGAAGTTGTGTGCTACGAAAAGCACCACCAACTCACCCTGCAGACCAAGCTCCTCCCGAACTAAGCTGCCATACTCCCCCCGCAGACGAGGATGAAAGCGGTCGGTGTCAACGCCATTGTATATCACCAAGATGCGCTCCTCGCTTACCCCGTAGGTTCGGAGCATGTCTTCCTTGACCATGTTGGAATTGGCAATGTAAACGCAGCGTTCCTGCCGGAATTGCTTAGCCTCTATGGCCAGCCTCACACGATGCTTGGGGCTGAGAAGCTTGCCCCATTTGGCCAGGCGTAAGCTTCCCGCATGAGCGCGTAAACTGCGCTCCGCTGCCACCCGATAGACACCTCCGGGGGGACGATAGACATCCATCTCCACCACTGCGCCCAGGCTGTGAGCGACATCGAATGTGCACGTGCGTACCACCTCCCGACAGCTTCGCGCGAAAACCAGCAGGCGCAGAGCTGCCGGCCTTCGCGGAACGCGGACCCGGTGCAGCATGGCGCCAGTGGGCGCACCGATGAAGTGCTGTGCCACCAGATGCACCTCGTGCCCCTGTTTGAGGGCGAAGCGAGCCAGCTGATGGAGGTAGCCTTCCGCCCCTCCCCGCATGGGACTAAACGTTTCAATGATGTAGGCAATCTTCATGGGGGCTAACGCTACTCGGCCGGGGTCACGTGCTCCCGGGCTTGTCTCTCTTTGCTTTTGAGGTCGTGGGCTCTGATTCTTTGCGTCTTACGAAGAATGCTCCGGACCAGTCGCTTGTCCCGGGGCCTCAGCGTGTCAATTTTCCTGTACCGCCTAAAGAAGCGTATCTTATCAGCAGGTCTGATGACGTCTGGTGCTGAATAATTGAGCGCTGCCAAATCCTTGACCAGCCAGCGTCCGCGCAAACAGCAGCGCCTTTCCATGCGCTGCAGGTCGATGAGGCGAAGTCTGAAGTCTCCAGGCGTAGGCTGGCGCAGATAGAAATGGGAAAGATAAAAATCACGGTGATTAAAGCCAGCACCATGAAAGGCGCGGGCCAGGTTGGCAAGCGCACCGATCAACTGTCTCTTGAGCGCCAGGTCTTCTTCAGAGAGTGGTAGCTGGAAACGCTCTCGGATGAAGCCATCGGTGGTACGCTCATCCGCGAGGGCAAGGCTCAGGAGAAACGAGGCGCCAGCCTTCTTCTCCTCGCCGAAGGCAATCACAGGCAGACTCTCGATGCCCAGCTTTTCCAGGGCCCGGATGTTTTGCCACTCATGACGCCCGGGCGAGATAGGTGAGCGAAGCTTCAGCCAGCTCCAGAGTTTTTGCCGCACCGACACCGGCTCGTGTTTCTTGAGAAAAAGCTGGGCTCTCCTACCCGGGTGGTCGAGTTCCAGCTTGATTAGGGTGCGGCGGTCCCGCTGCTTGAGAATCTTGCCACCTTGATAGTTGTAGACAGCCTGAAAGGTATCCAGCCCGTAGGCTTGCAGCAGTGAGGTGCAATCCGCCCGCACCAGCATCCGTCCCTCATCGAGGGGCAACATGGGTTGCGGACGACCCGCCGCTTGCGTTGCATCTACCGTTTCCATTACGGTGCTCATCCGCGCGAGGTTCAATCGGATTTGGCTAGCTTGTCCAGCCTTTCGAAAAGGTTCGTGGACGAATGCTCCTTAGGGTCGCCGACGATGGCAATCTTGCCGCCGTAGGACAAGACAGTGTCCCTCTCGGGGACGTTTGCAATAGTGTAATCGGTGCCCTTCGCATGGATGTCAGGCTTCAATTTCAGGAGCAGGTTATCAACCGTGGGCTCGTCGAAGATGGTGATGAAGTCCACACATGCCAATGCGGACAGCACCTCGGCGCGTTCCATTTGAGAAGCGAAAGGCTCACGGTGCTTCAGACTCCGGACGGACTGGTCTGAATTAAGGCCCACCACCAGCACATCGCCCAGTTTCTTCGCCTGTGTGAGACAGCGCACGTGCCCCACGTGCAGCAGCTCAAAGCGCCCGTTCGTGAAGACCACCTGTTTGCCCTCGTCTTTGAGCTTGGTAACCAGCTCCCGGAGTTTGCTCTGGTCCAGGATGAGCTTATCCATCTGTGCCTCCCCGGGCAGCCAGCAGCTCCTCCTGTGAGAGGGTAGCGGCGCCACTTTTCATCACCACCACACCGGCCGCATCGTTAGCCAGCCTGGCCGCCTGCACGAAACTCGCTCCCGCAGCTAGAGCAAGAGTGAAGACACTGGCCACGGTATCGCCGGCACCGGTGACATCCACAATCTCTTTTTCGCCGTGAATGGGGATGCGGGTGAGCTTCCCGGTGTCCTCCAGAAGCAGCATCCCCTCGTTACCTCGGGTCAGAAGCACTGCCTGGCACTTGAGTCTTGCTAACAGTTTCTGGGCCGCTCTCAGCGCCTCCTCCTCGTTTCCAATCCGAAGACCCGCGGCTGCCTCCGCTTCACCTTCGTTAGGGGTGATGACGGTTACGCCCTTAAACGACTTAAGGGCATAGCGGGAATCAACGATGACGGGCTTGGTCTTCGCCAACGCCTTAATCCTGCGAATGACCGTAGGTGTCATCAAATCATAGCCATAATCTGACACCAGCCAGGCATCGATGTTGGAGTCGGTCTCATCAATATATGCCAGCACCTGCTCTTCACTATGCTTGGGTAAGTGTCCTTCGACATTGTGGTCAAGCCTTAAGACCTGCTGCTTCTGGGTGTGCCTATCACCTATCAGGAAGCGGGTCTTGGTAGGCGTCACGCGCCCAGCGACGGTAAGGAGACCGCCTACTTCTACACCAGCTTGCTGGAGGACTTGCGAGATGGTTTCGCCGACCGAGTCGTCGCCCAGGACACCAACCGCAAAGACGTTAGCTCCGAGCGCCGCCAGGTTGTTGAGCGCGTTGGCAGCAGAGCCCGGGATGACCGTTTCACTCTCAAACTCGCCGATGATGACGGGCGCCTCCCGCGAAAGCCTGGCCGGGTGCCCATAGACGTAGATGTCGGCAACGATATCGCCTATCACGCCCACGCTGGCGCGCTTAAACTGCCCAATGATGTCCTGGTAGCTACGCATGGCAAGCTCCTGCGAGCTTCCCTTCAGCTAACTTTGCCTTGGCCACCTTGAACACCTCCTCGGGTGTGATGAGTGTCATGCAACGGTGGTCCGTGGGGCAGCATTTTAACATGCAGGGCGAGCATTCCAACTCCTTGTGGATAACGGTCTCCCGCGCGAAGCCGGTCTCGGACCAGCGCGGGTCCGTGGGCCCTATGATGGTGATTACGGGAACATCGAGGGCAGCGGCGAAGTGCCTCGGTCCTGAATCGTTGCTAATGAGAAGCGCGCTTCTCTTGACCAGTGCCTTCAGCAGGTCCAGCGGAATTTTTTCGTCAACGAGGTTGAAGATGCGCCGGCGGCTGGCAGCTTCTATCGCCCGCGCCACTTCTACTTCTTTCGGACCTGTCACTACCATCACCTGCACCCCCAGCTTTTCCGTCAACAGGTCAGCGACCCGCGCGAAACACTCAGGCGGCCAGCACTTGGCAGACCCGAAAGCGGCCCCGGGTGTCACCAGCACCATCCGCTTTCCCGGTTCTAACTCATACTTGCCCAAGAGCCGTTCAGCCTGTTCAGCGCACCTCTCATTGACGAATAACTCTAACTGCCGACCTTCCGTCGAGCAACCTAAATAGTCAGCAATGTTGAGATAATAGTCCACCATGGGCGCAGGCAGGAACTTGCTCTTCTCCTTCAAGGGTGCTAACTTATCAGTGAGGAAGAGGCTGCGCGCCTCGCGTGCATAGCCCACTCGCCTCTTGACCCTGCCCAACTGGAAAAGCAGCGCCGAGCGGAAGGTATTGGTGAGCAATACTCCCAGCTCGAACTTCTTTGAGCGAAGCTGCCTGGCCACTTGCCAGAGGTCTCGCACGCCCTCGCCTACTTCGATTGTATCGTCGTGCCAGGGCGAGGATTCCAGTATGCGCTCTGTGTAGGGACGCAGCACGTAGGTAATGTGGGCCGCAGGGAACCCTTTCTTGAGCGCCCGAAGCGCAGGCGTGGCCATCACCACGTCCCCCACCCAGTTGGGAATACGCACCACCAGGCGCCGAATTCCATCTCGTTCGGCTTCCTCACAACTCATCAGCTTGCTCCGCCAGGAAAAAGCTGCTCGACACTGCCATCGTCTTGTCGTAGCGGATAGCATAATGCTCTTCGCCGGTGGCGACGAGGTGGTCAGAAAGCTCGCGGTCGCGCCGGGCAATCTCAGTGCGCACCTTCTGCCAATCGGAGTCATCCATTCCTTGGAGGTCTTCGACGAACTTCTGATAAGTCTTGCTGGCAGGAAAGTCACAGCGCGCATTGACGAACCAGGGGAAGACCTGTGAAAGCTTATCGATGAAGAGGTTCTCGTCAGGACCGAAATCCAGGCAGGAGGCATCGGTGAAGTTAGAGAGTTCCTCCATGCGCGCATGATCAATCAGGCCTAAGCTCTCCGCCAGCTCGTAGGCACGGGTGCCCGGGTAGGGAAAGAACACCGCCCAGCGAAAGCGTCCCGGGCGCACCCGGGCCAGCAGGTCTGTGGTTTCCAATATCTCCTCCCTGGTCTCGGTAGGAAGGCCCATCATCACGAAAGCGCTGGTGTGCAGGCCCACGTCCTGCGCCTCTTTGAAGGCGGACATAATCTTGTCGTTGGACATGTGTCTATTCATCACCTCCCGCCTCACCCGTGGGCTGCCGCTTTCAATGCCGAACTTCACAATCTTACAGCCGGCCCCCTTCAGCGCTTCTGCCATCTCTCCGTCAAATATGCTTACGTGCGCGTTACAGACGAAAGCGACCTTGACCCTGCGGCTATAGAGCTTACAAAACTCCAGGAGATACTGCTTGTCAACCGTAAAAAGGTCGTCGTCGAGGATGAAGGTGTTGATGTTTGCGTAGTTTGCAAGCAGCCACTCCAGTTCGGCGACGACGTCGGCAGGCTGGCGATGACGGATGTAATTGAGCTTGCCTGTCGCCAGCCCCAGGTCCTGGCGATAGATTTCCACCAGGCGGTGATTGAAGCAGTAGGAGCAGCGAAAGGGGCAGCCCCGGGAGGTCATCACGCCCACCCAGCCATGCTTGGCATCAATCAGGCGCTGGAAGTCGAAGACCTCATAATCCAGGGGAGGTAGCTCATCCAGGGAGACGAAGGGGCGCACCTTGTTCCTGATGGTCTTCCCGTCCTGACGACACCAGAGGTTGGCGATATTGGTGGTCTCCTCACCCTTTTCCAAGCGGTTTGCCAACTCCAGCAGCGCCCCTTCTCCCTCACCCACACAGACGTAATCAAAGGCGCCCGAGGCCAGTACTGCCTCCGCTGCCATGGTCGGGTGCACGCCTCCACATATCAGTGGAATATCGGTATTCTCCTTGAGGAGCCTCGCCACTTGTAGCGCATAGCGGTACTGATTGGTAACCACGGAGAAGCCAATCAGACCGGGCTCATACGCGCGCACCCTGTCGAGTAGCTCCTGGTCGCTGGGGATGGGGGCCAGCTTCTCATTGATATTGAGGAGCGAGGTCTGGTGTCCATGCGCTTTGAGCATACCTGACAGGCAGCCGATGGCATAGCTGAAGCCCACCTGGCTGTAGAGGTTCGGATAGATGAAGAGCACTTTCATCACAGTCGCCCGGGGGTGTAGCAGCTACACTCGTGCCGGCTTTCCGGTGCGCGCAGCGCGGTAGATGCCTGCCGTCAGGCGGGTAACCGCCAGGCCGACCTCGGCGCCCGAATGCACCTGGTCGCGACCCAGGATTGCATCGATAAAGTTACGCTCCGGATTGGAAGATGCAGGCAGCTTCCTTACCCGGACCAGGCATCCGTTGGGCTTGAGGTGCTTGACCCTCTCTGGCTCGAAATAGAGGGTACCCTGGTCACCCCAGATGACTAACTCCTCCTGCATGCCACGCACAGAATCGCCCAGAATGGTAAACCCACCCACGGCGCCACCTTTGAAGCTCACCGAAAAGGATGAGGTAACGTCCACCCGCAAACCCCGGTTCTCTACAAAGCCGAAGACTTCCTGAGGCTGGAGGCCCGTCATCCACAAGCTGGCGGCCAAGAGGTGACTGCCCGAGTCGTTGAGCTGACCCCCACCACTAAGCTCCGGGTCGCTCCGCCAGCGCAGCCGCACATTCTCAAGCCAATGCTGTGACAGCCAACCGTTAATAGCAGTGATCTTACCCAACTCGCCCTTTCGAATGACCTCCCTGCCGTAGCGCCAGACTCCGTGGTAGTGCCTCTGGTAAGAAACCACCAGTGCCAGGCCCTTTTGCTGCGAGAGTTTCAGGAGCTCGCGCGCGTGGCTGACCTTGCACACCATGGGTTTTTCCAGGATGACATGTTTGCCTTTCTTCAGGGCAGCCAGGGCCTGCTCATAATGAAGGGTGTGAGGAGTAAGGATAATGACGCCGTCGAACCCGCCCCACTTGAACACGTCGGCAGGCTTATCGAAGACCTTGATGACGCGTCTCTTGCCCTCCAGGAGCTCTGCCCGCCTCGCTTCAGCGCGCTCCCTGACGACGTCACACACTGCCACGACCCGGGCTTCGGGAATATCCTTCAGCCATCTCAGGTGCAGCCCGGCAATCCCACCACAGCCGATCATTGCCAACTTCACGCTTCGCACAGCTCACATCTCCTTCGTTTGTCTCGCCAATCTGATGCACCATCCCGAACAGTGCAAAGCTCACCACCAAGAAGTCCAACAGCTAAAGAGGTTGATTTGGGCAAGGTCTCCCAGGGAAGGACGGTTCACTCTTTGAGTTCCACCGTCCAGTAGGCGGCATCGAGGAAGCGCTTCCAGGACTGGTAGCGCCGAGAGCGCAGCACCAGCTTGATTACGGGACTTCGTCTGGGCTTTCGCGGGCGATGTATGAGCTCGAGGCCTGCCTCCTGGGGCAGTCGGCCACCTTTTTTCACGTTGCACTTCAAGCAAGCGCAGACCACGTTGCGCCAGGTGGACTTGCCTCCCCGAGAGCGGGGCACCACGTGGTCGATGCTCAGTTCCGACGAGGGAAACAGTTTCCCGCAATATTGACAGAGGTTCTCGTCCCGCGCATAGATGTTCTGCCGATTGAACTTCACCTCCGAGGGAGGCAAGCGGTCATAGACCAACAGACGAATGATGCGAGGCACCATAATCTGGAAGGAGACGGCCCTGACCCAATCGTGGTGGTCGCCGTCGTTCCGGAACTGCTCGCGCATTTGCGACAACTCCACCCAGCTTTCGAAGTCGTAGGAGTTGTAGCGGTTCTCCTCCACGTGCACCACCTCAGCCGTCTGCTTGTAAAGCAGCGCAAATGCCCGCCTCGCGGAGACCACATGGACGGCGCTGAAGAATCTGTTCAGCACCAGTACCGAACTGTTCAATGCCACCGCTGACATCTTGACATCCCTACCCGTCTAGAACCTCTTTGAGACTGGCATCATCTATTCTACTACCTGCTCTTGTCAAGAAAAATCCGCGAGCACACCCCGACGTGTGTCAGTCCCTGTTTTTCGTTGCCAGCGCGCCCAATAGGCGGCTTCGTCTGATAGGGACAGATAGCCATTTTCCTGTTGACGGGCGCGCGGGGCAGTGGTAGGTTTGTGGCATGCTCCAAGAGAGATAGGAAACGGGTAAGTTCGTCGGCGTCTTATACCGGTCAGCATACTCATTGTTTCCAGCATGGAAGGAGGCCCTGGTGATAGCCAAGTACAACAAGATCAGTCTCGCCGTCGGGATTCCTGGAATCATTGTGCAGTTTGCTGGAATATTGCTTGGTGAGCTTGGCGCGCCCGGTGTGCCTGTGGCGTTGCTGGGCACAGGCCTTCTGCTCGTCGGCCTCGTATATTACACGAAGGCAAAGGCAAGGAGTCCGGCTTGGTGTCTGATGGCATTTCTGTCCTTAATTGGCCTCATCGTCCTCGCGTGTTTGAAGGACAAATCCGTAGCAGCTTGAAGTTCGGGAATTCCCCAGGTGCAGGCGTTGCGCCGTCACGAAGGGACGGGGCGATCATTAGGTGATGATGGCTTGATTCTGATAGGGACAGATACCCATTTTCCCGTTGACGGGGGCGAGGGGCAGTGGTAGGTTTGTGCCATGCTCCAAGAGAGATAGGAAAATGGTATCTGTCCCCTACTTTGTAGGGCACGAGAATTGGTTCGGCCAACGACCCGGAATAACAATACCGACCCGGAATTTCGACCCTCTGGTATGCGGCCCTGGAAAGGTTTCGTAAGTTTGTTGTAGACGACGTACGCGAACGCGCTAACGTGGAGGTATGAAGATATGAAAAGCGGCACCAGGCGTCGCTACCCAAGAGAGTGGTTCATGTTTTCGCTGGGGGTCATGGTTTCGGTAGCTCTTGTAGGCAGCATCTGGGGGTTGCGCGGCTGTTTCTATGTGAGTCGTGAAATGCGCCTCTGGACTGAGAGAATTAGTCTTGTTTCAGGGCTGGCAAGCACGCTCTCGAGGGAAGGGCGACCGCTCTTGGACAGAGACCTGTTGCTGACCCTGGGGAAACCAGACTTGGTAGCGACCCCCGCGGAGCTAATTGAGCAGTTGGAGGATGACCCCAAGTATCGTCATAGCATCCTGGCTGGCCTTTGGAGGGCATACAAGGATCGCTCGGAGGATCTGCCCACTGACTGGAGCGAGCGTCCTGATTTCGCGAATTGTTCTATATGGCTGTATGATGAGAGCTGCCGCTTTCGCAGACCCCGTCCGTGGGTGGGCTACTTCATCGGACACGTCTTCTTCGTAGTAGACTCGAGAGTTGTGGCAACCGGTTGCATAAGTCCTTTGAGAAAGACACGGTTCACGAAGCCAGGATGTCGGGAGGAAAAGCGACAGAACAGGTAACTTTGGATTCTCGCAGGGAGACTTGAACCGCCTCACCAAGTACGATGCGCCGGGCGCTAAGAAAAACTAGGGACAGAGACCATTTTTCGCCCGATCAAGATTGCTTGCCCAGGTATGATGCGCCGGGGTCGAGTAACGACGGCACTTACGTGTATGACAATAGTTGGCGCAGAATGACCACCACTGTGGGAGGCACTGCTACCGCGTTCTTCTACCTGTCGAGAGCCTCAAGGTCGAGCGACGGTCTGATAGGGACAGATACCATTTTCCTGTTGACGGGGGCGAGGGGCAGTGGTAGGTTTGTGGCATGCTCCAAGAGAGATAGGAAAATGGTATCTGTCCCCTACTTGTCTAAAATGGTATCTGTCCCCTACTTTTTTATCCCACCCTCCAGTTTCTTACTTAGCAGATCCGCCTGTGCTGGTAAGTACCTCGCGGGAGGAGCGGCGTGAAAAAGGCATTGGTAATTCTCCTTGCTCTTGTGGCGCTGTACGCAATAGCTATTTTTGTCAGCTGCGTGGTTGGTTCGATGCCGCCAGTCCCTCTCACCGAGTACAGGATGAGCTCAATCGAGCGTCGCATACGAGAATATGCAAGGATACATCACCGTCCGCCGCATGAACTTTCCGACGATTTGCCGGGCGCGGAGGGCGGTTTCTATCTTTTCCATGGCCCCTTTGATGATGGGTGGGGACGCGATATAGTCTACACTGTGAAGCAGGATGGCATGGTTAGTCTGTCCAGTTTTGGCAAAGACGGAAAGCCTGGAGGAACAGGACTAGATGAGGACATAGTGGTCGAATTCGAGATTACATGTGAGGGGGATTCCTCCGGCAAGAAATAGGGGGAAACAGCGGACAGAGACCAATGGCGGTGAAATAAGCATTATGCGCTCGTTGCCCGGTGCATGACGACTACCGTGGGAGGCACAACCACTGCGTTCTTCTACGATGGTGCGGATGTGATTGGTGAGTATGGCAGCGGTGCCTGGCAGAGAACATACGTAACGCCTATGCTTGACCAGAACGTCAGCATTACCACAGGTGGCAGTACCTACCATTATCATCAGGATGGTTTGGGTTTGGTCAGAAACCTGACCGACAGCAAAATAATCCGGGGGACGTCATACATGATTCCGATACCACGAGCAGTTTCCCCACGATTCAGTAGGCAAGAGAGCCAAGCTCAACACAGGCAATGGCACCAGCACCACATCTACTTCTGGTTCTCTTCTACGTTGCGTGAGCTTCTTGACCCTGTGATACAGCGCGCCTCATAAGTAACCTCCTCCCGAGGACAATTCAGGATAATTCCGGGGAACAATTCCGGGACAATTCTGGCCAGCCCATCCCCACAGTCCTGACAGCACCCCGACAGGTGTCAATCCCTGTTTTTCATTGACAGCGCGCCTCACATCCGGCTTTAATGTATCGCATACACGCATGTGGCAACAGTGGTGGTATAAATGACTGGTCATTAGGAGATAGGCAGCATTATGTCGTCTGGTAAGCACACACAACCTCTCAATGTAGGCATTGATATAGGCTCGGTGAGTGTCAACCTGGCCCTGGTAACGGGCGAGGGTGAGGTGGTGAAGGATTACTATGTCCGCACCTACGGTAAGCCTCTGGAGACCACCTTCAAGCTCCTCGAGGAAGTCGAGTCCGAAGTCGGCCGTCACAATCTGACCCGGATGGCCTTCACCGGAACCGGCGCCCGGACGTTGGCAGAGCTTCTGGGGACGAGCTTCGTCAACGAGATTGTAGCCCAGGCCCGCGCCGAAGAAGCGCTTCACCCGGAGGTACGCACCATCATCGAGATTGGGGGCGAGGACTCCAAGCTCATCGTGCTCAAGCCGGACCAGCAAACCGGCAAGCTCGCCATCGAAGACTTCGCCATGAACACCCTCTGTGCGGCAGGCACGGGCAGCTTCCTCGACCAGCAGGCACATCGCCTGAGACTGAGCATCGAAGACGAGTTCGGGCAACTGGCGCTCAAGTGCCAGACCCCCCCCCGCATGGCAGGTCGCTGCAGCGTCTTCGCCAAGACCGACATGATTCACCTGCAACAGCAGGCCACCCCCGATTACGACATCGTGGCCGGGCTCTGCTATGCGCTGGCGCGCAACCTCAAGAGCAATCTCGCCAAGGGACGGGACCTGGAGAAGCCCATTGCCTTCCAGGGCGGGGTGGCCGCCAACCAGGGTGTGGTGAGGGCTTTCAAGGACGTATTGGAGCTTGCGGAAGGCGAACTGATTATCCCCGAATATCATGCCTCCATGGGGGCCATCGGCGCGGTGCTAACTATCATGGATACCGGACAGGACTCCCCCTATCCGGGCGCTGAGGCGGTGGAAGCAGTATCGAAAAGAACAAGTACCGAGACGCATAGACTGCCTCCGCTGGCCTTCCACAAAGGCGCCAGGAATAGGCACTACTCCAGCATGATGCGCGAGCTTCCGGACGGGCCTGCCAAGAAGGTACCGGCTTATCTCGGTGTTGATGTCGGCTCCATTTCCACCAATGTGGTGGCCATAGACGAGGAAAAGCGTCTATTGGCGAAGAGCTACCTGATGACGGCCGGCCGACCCCTGGAAGCCGTCAAGCAGGGACTGCGCGAGGTGGGTGAGCTGGTGGGCGATAAGATTGAGGTGAAGGGCGTGGGCACCACCGGCTCCGGAAGGTATCTCACCGGTGACTTCGTGGGCGCCGACGTGGTCAGAAATGAGATTACCTCACAGGCGACGGCCTCGGCACTAATCGACTCCAGCGTGGATACCATCTTCGAGATTGGCGGACAGGACTCCAAATACATCAGCCTGGCGGGCGGCGTGGTGGTTGACTTTGACATGAACCACGCCTGCGCTGCGGGCACCGGCAGCTTCCTGGAAGAGCAGGCGGAGAAGCTGGACATCTCCATTAAGGAGGAGTTTGGTAACCTGGCGCTTTCCAGTAAGAACCCGGTGAAGCTGGGCCAGCGCTGCACGGTGTTTATGGAAAGTGACCTGCTGCATCATCAACAACACGGCGCCGGCACCGCCGAGCTGGTGGCAGGTCTCGCCTACTCCATTGTCCACAACTACCTCAATCTGGTGGTGGGCAAGCGTCGCATTGGGGACAACATCTTCTTCCAGGGAGGAGTGGCCGCCAACCAGGGCGTGGTGGCTGCCTTCGAGCAGGTGACGGGTAAGCCGGTGACGGTTCCACCTCACTACGAGGTGACCGGCGCCATCGGGTGCGCAGTGTTGGCCATGGAGTTTGTCGAGCAGCAGGCTCCGGGATACAAGAGCAAGTTCCGAGGCTTCGACCTGGCAGAGCGGCGCTACCAGCTCAGGTCCTTCGAATGTGACGGCTGCCCGAATAATTGCGAGGTGAAAGAGGTCATCATCGAAGGGGAGGAACCCCTGTACTACGGCAGCCGCTGTGACAAGTGGAACCTCAAGGACAGGCAAAAGCAAGAATCCCGGGTCCCCGACCTCTTTGCCGAGCGCGAACACTTCTTGCTTGCCGACTACCTGGGCGACGAAAAGCCCCCTGCTACCAAAGGACGCGTGGGTTTGCCTCGCGCCCTCTTCTACTATGAGATGCTCCCCTTCTGGCGCACCTTCTTCCAGGCGCTGGGTTACGAGGTGGTGCTTTCACCCCGCACCAATAAGAGCATCATCAGCAAGGGCGTGGAGGTGGTGGCGGCAGAAACCTGCTTCCCGGTCAAGGTGATGCACGGCCACGTCCGGGAGCTCCTCACAAAGGACCTCGACTTCATCTTCCTGCCCAGCATCATCAACTTGCAGGCCGACTTCGAGAACCAGGAAAAGAACGCCGTCTGTCCTTACGTGCAGACCATCCCCTATCAGGTGCGGGCGGCGCTGGACTTTCCTAAGGATGGCCCGGAACTCCTGATGCTGCCCTTGCACTTTCAGCGTGGCCTCAAGGTGGTGACCAGGGAACTCTTCCCCCTGACGCACAACCTCAAGGTCAGCAAGTCCAACATCAGGCAGGCGGTGAAACTAGCAGCTTGTGCCTGGCAATCTTTCGCCCAGAAATGCCAATCACGCGGGCAGGAGATTCTCTCGAAACTCACGCGTGAAGACAATGCTATGGTCGTCATCTCACGTCCCTACAACGGCTGTGACCGCGGGCTCAACCTGGACCTGCCCAAGAAGCTGCGTGACCTGGAGGTCCTGGCCATCCCCATCGACTTCCTGTCCCTCGCCGAGGTGGACATTTCTGACGACTGGGACAACATGTACTGGAAGTATGGTCAGCTTATCCTCTCCGCTGCCAGGCAGGTCCGGGATAACAACCTTCTTAATGCCGTCTATATCAGCAACTTCAGTTGTGGCCCCGATTCCTTCCTGGCCACCTTCTTCCGCAAGGTCATGGGCGACAAACCTGCCTTGCTCCTGGAGATCGACGAGCATTCCGCCGATGCCGGCATCATCACCCGCTGTGAGGCCTTTCTGGACAGCGTCAGGAACACCAGTGTTGCAAGGACTCCCCGCCTACCGGTCTTTCGCTCCCCTATAGTGCAGGGAGATGGCAGGGTCCTGTGGATACCCCGCATGGCCGAGCATGCCGTGGTGGTGGCCGCCGCCTTCCGGGCGCACGGCATGGCCGCCGAGGCGCTGCCCCCAACCGATGAGGAGAGCCTTGAAATAGGCAGACGCTTCACCACGGGCAAGGAGTGTCTGCCTGCGGTCGTCACTGCCGGCGACATGGTGAAGAAAATCCAGGAGCCTGGCTTCGACCCCGAGCGCGCCGCCTTCTTCATGCCCTCGGGAACCGGTCCCTGTCGATTCGGCAACTACAACAAGCTGCATCGACTGGTGCTGGAGGAGGTCGGACATCCGGAAATCCCCATCGTCAGCCCCAACCAGGGCAAGCAGTTTTACCAGGACTTTGCCCACATGAAGTCCGACCCCTCCCGGCTCGCCTGGCAGGGCATCATTGCCACCGACGGGTTCTACAAGGTGCTTCATGCCACCCGACCCTACGAGCTGGAACCGGGTGCGACCGACCGCGTCTTCCGGGAGTCCATTGAACGTCTCAAGCGCGCCATGGAAAGCCAGGGCGATATCCTGCAGGCAGTGAAAGAATCAGCCGAAGCCTTCGCTCGTATCCCCAAGGATACTTCCAGACGCAAACCCCTGATAGGTGTTGTAGGTGAGATTTTCGTGAGGTTTCATCTTTTCAGCAACAACAACGTCATCAGACAATTGGAGGCGCTGGGCGCCGAGACCGACCTGGCCAGTTTCGGTGAGTGGATCTTCTACAGTAACTGGACTCGATTGCGTGAGAGCAAAGAACTCAGAGACATCCGCAGCCTGCTCACTAATCGCATAACTAACGCCTTTCAAAGGCACACTGAGAAAAGGCTGAAGGCCCCGCTCCAGCCGCTCTGCCACCATCTTATCGAGCCGCCAATCTCAGAAGTCTTGACATTGGGCAACCAGTACCTCGACGACAGCTTCGAGGGAGAGGCCATCCTCTCCGTCGGCAAGACCCTGGAGTTCTATCATCAGCACGCCAGTGGCGTGGTCAACGTCATGCCCTTCACCTGCATGCCCGGCACCGTGGTGGCCGCCATGTTGAAGAAGCTGCGCGAGGACCACGGGCTTTTCCCGATTGTATCCGTCGCTTACGATGGACAGCAGGAAGCCGGCACGCTCACTCGCTTGGAAGCGTTCATGCACCAGGCGCACGAATATCAAGCACACAAGAGACTGTAGTAGAAAGGGGGCTGAACATGAGAGCTAAAGGAGATTGCCTGGTGGTCAGTATGCTGGTGCTGTTGCTCATCCTGGCTTCAGGACGTGAGCTGCTGGCACAGTCTTCCGCGGAGGTCCTTAAGCAGCACCTGGCCAAGCTTGCCACCGTCAAGGACATGTGGCTCAAGGGTGAGGTGCAGGATGCCAGGAAGAACAAGTTTCAGGCCGAGCTCTGGCTCAAGGGTCCCGATAAGTTGAGATTGAAACTCACCGGCCCCAGTCTGGGTAAGGACGTGGAAGAACTTTTCGTCATGGATGGTACCAACCTCTGGGCGCACATTAAGGTGCCCAACGCACCCCTGGTTTACAAAATGGACCAGAAGGTTTTCCTGGCAGGCAAGCCCGGAGGCCTGAACTCGCTGCTCCAGGTGGACCGCACCAAAGCCATCAAGACCTTGCGAGAGGAGTGCAACATTGCCATCGGCTTCAGCGTGCGCATCGCCGGTAAGACCATGGCAGTCCTCAATGCGCGCACCAAGGACACCGTCAAGTACGACCCCAAGGACCTCATGCAGGCCAGCCTGCCGCCGGTCAAGACCGTTAAGCTCTACATCGATAAAGAGGGCTGGATGCTCTACCGGGTGGACCTTTACCCCGAGAAAAGCCGCCTACCCATGTTGAGCGTAAGCATCAAGGAGCTTAAGACCAACACCAACCTGAAGGACGACCTCTTCAAGTTTACGCCCCCTGCCGATACCCAGGTCCTCGACCTGACCGAACTTTTTAAGCTCATGGGCAAGAAGCCCTAATCCACCTGGCGCCTCGCACCACCGGAATCGTAGGGCAAGGGCTTCCAGCCTTCGTAGCCCGCTGTGGCGGGCGGAGTAGGCTGTCCCGCTCCGTCGCTAAAGCTTCGGAGCGTCAGCGACTTGCCGCCGAAGCTTTAGACCATCAGCAAAGCAATAAAGGTGTGAGCGCGTATGAATGCGCTGCTGCTACTCATCGTCCCCTTCGCAGGTTACCTCATCGCTTACTACACTTACGGCCGCTTCCTGGCCAGGAAGATTTTCCAGCTCGACCCCCAGGCAGAAGTCCCCTCCCGCGAATTAGAGGATGGCATCGACTACGTCCCCACCCGCAAGGGCATCATCTTCGGCCACCACTACACCTCCATCGCAGGCACCGGCCCCATCGTCGGCCCTGCCATAGGCATTATCTGGGGATGGGTGCCCGCTCTCATCTGGGTCTTTGTCGGCTCCATCGTCATGGGCGCCGTGCATGACCTCGGCTCCCTGGTCGTCTCCTTGAGAAACCAGGGCCGCTCGCTTTCCGAAATCACTGCCAAATACATCAACCCCAGGGTGCGCACCATCTTCTTCCTCATCATCTTCCTGGAACTCTGGATTGTCATTGCCGTCTTTGCCCTCGTCAGTGCCGCCATCCTGGCCTTTGCGACAGGGGCAAGTGGCCAGGGTGCGCTCACCCTCTGGCCGCTTTTCGGCGCTGTCAATCAGTTGCTGGCTGCGCTGGCACTCCTGGTCATCACCCTCTACCTCAAACGCAAAGGCGGGCTCAAATACCTGGTCACCGCGCTCCCCTGCCTGTTTATGCTGGTGATGACGCTCTGGGCCGTCATCGTTAACGAGCGCAACTTCATTGCCGACAAAAATGGCTCCTCGTCTTCGTCAATGCCGCCACACTGCTCCTCGCCCTCTGGATGCTCCTCGAAGCCACCACCACATTCACAAGACTGAAGACGCAGAAAAATAGTAGTCCTCGATCTTGACCAGCCTTTTATAGGAGGGTTCATCGATGGAAGAAAAAGAGAAAACCAAGAAGTTCGGTGCCAGGGTTTACCAGTTGAAAGGTGGCGTGATTCTCGTGAAACAGACGGTAAAGTCAGGTGCAGGGTATACGGACGACTATGTAGTTGACGGTCAAAAGGAACGTCACGTAAATCCTGACGACGATGCAGCATTAGCTCAAGCCATTCGCGACGCGCTTGCCGGTAATCTGAAGCTAAGATAGGGACGAAAATGGCCTCAAGCAAGAAACAGAACGCAGCAGGCTCTCTCGGTCCCGCTTCCCAACCTGGACCTGTGCTCCTGCTAGCTGGACCCGGAACTGGTAAAACGCATAACATTGCTCGACGTATCAAGCACCTTGTTGAGAATCAGAATATCTCGCCCGACAAAATAACTGTGGTGACATTCACCAATGAGGCTGCTGCCAATATGCGTAGGATAATATCCAAGCCCGGAAAAACATTCCTGCCTCGCGACCGCCAGCCGCAAGATATATGCACACTGCACAGTCTGGCTTTCAGCATAGTAAGGGACCACGCTGCCAAACTAGCGGTATCACAAACACCAAGAGTCGTTGCCTCAGATTCTCTGAGGAACTTGCTAATTCAGGATGCCGCACAGCTTGCGGGATACCCCAGAGGTACCGGCCTTGACACTGCGGCGTGCAGGCAGGTCGGAGACTGCCAAAGAGACACATCACTTCCCAAGTGCCGAGTATGCAGCAAATACCGGCTTCTGCTCAAAGCTTGTTCTTCAATCGACTACGACGATCAAATCTTGCTCGCTCTCATGATACTAGAAAATTGTCCCGACATACTCAAGAAGTACAAGACGGCGTGTGAACATCTTCTCGTGGACGAGTACCAAGACATAAACGCTGCTCAGTTCAAACTGATCCGGCAGCTATCACAAGGCCAGGAGGCAGGGCTTTTCGTGGCAGGCGACGATGACCAAAGCATCTATTCTTGGCGTGGAGGAAGTGCACATTATATAAGGAACTTTACTTCCCATTTCGGCCCCAACGCCCATATTGAGAACCTCACCCGGTCATATAGGTGTCATTCTCACATAATTGAAGGTGCCCTCGCGGTGCTTGAAGCGTATGACAAGGCGAGGCTCGAGAAACCCCAATTCTCTTACCAAACGAAGAGCGGTCCCAAGATACATGTTTGCAGCGTCGGCAGCGACAAGAGAGAGGCAGCTACCATTGCCGGAATAGCAGATAATTCGCTCCCTTCAAAGGAGGTACTTGTCCTACTCCCGACCAGGCGTTTTGCACCTACCATTGTTACTGCCTTAAAGAAAAGGGGCATCGGCTGTGCGTTTCAAACTCCCGCGGTAGGTGAGGGGCTTCCGACTCTAAACGTGCTCAGACAATGGCTGGAAGACAGCGCTCACAACATCGCGCTAAGACAAGTCGTGCAAGCAATAGTCGATTCTGGGTATCCAAATGTTCCTTCCAAGCGGGCTAGAAAGTCCGAGAAGAAGAAGCAGCGAGAACAGGTGATGAATGAGATAAGCATGCTTTGGGAGAACGTGATACAAGAAAGTCGCACGCTTTGGCAAGAGCTTCAAGCCAAACACTCCAGTGAGGTTACAAACAAGATTGGGGATGTCTTGCGCCAGCTAGAGAACTCCTACCAAAAGAGGCAGGCCTTGAAGGAGTTCGTGTCGGCAGTATGTCAGTACCTTCGACCTTGGCATTCACCGGCTGCGTTATTATGCGAAGTGAGGGATTGGGTCGAGAACCAGGGAACTCCCCTCGGGGCGCCAGCCGCGAATACAGTCAAGCTCAGCACCCTCCAAGGAGCCAAAGGTCTGGAAGCTGATATTGTCTGCATCGTCGGTGCTGAAGAGGGAGTGTTGCCTCACGAAAACGCCACTGAGCAGAGACTAGCCGAGTCTGCCCGCCTGCTATACGTATCCATGACTCGTGCCAGTGAACATCTCTACCTTTTCCATGCGAGAAAAAGGCCGGCCTCAGTCAGTTTCCAGCAGGTGTACGGCCCCGGCAAACCAAATAAACCCACACCATCCTGCTTCTTGAAGGAGATACCAGAAGAACACAGAGAGGATAAATTCATCCCGTAGAAAGCGACGCCTCCAAAGCCAAACGTCCAGCCAGCAGTATTCAATCCGCGCTCTTCGCCGAATAATAGCTGCAATACCGTGCAGAACCAAAATCTAATGAATTGCAACAGGATATTGCAAAATGCAGTGCGCAGTGGTATAATGTGCAGTGGGAGAGCTAAACAGGAGCTGCAAACTTTTGTCCGGGCGGCATCATGAACGACAAAAACGACAAGAACGACAGGAAGACGACAGTAATACTCGACAGCATTGCTGACGGCGTGTTCACGGTGGATGAGAATTGGCGGGTGACGTCGTTTAACCGTGCCGCGGAGGAGATTACGGGTATTCCGCGGGAGGAAGCCATCGGCAAGCCCTGCTCGGAGGTCTTTCGCGCCAGTATCTGCGAATCTGAGTGTGCGCTCCGCCGCACTATGGAGACAGGCAAGCCCATCGTTGATAAGGCCATCTACATTGTCGATGCGCTGGGGACGCGCATCCCCATCAGCATTTCCACCGCCCTGCTGGTGGACGACCGGGGCCAGGTCATCGGCGGCGTGGAGACCTTCCGCGACCTCTCCGTCGAGGAGGAGCTGCGCAAGGAGCTGGCCGACCGCCACACGTTCATGGACATCATCAGCCGAAACTCACGCATCCGCAATCTCTTCGACATCCTTCCCGAAATTGCTACGAGCGACAGCACCGTCCTCATCGAGGGGGAGAGCGGCACCGGCAAGGAGCTCTTCGCGCGCGCCATCCACAGCCGGAGCTCACGTGCCGAGGCGCCCCTGGTGACGGTGAACTGCGGGGCACTCCCTGATACGCTTTTGGAATCGGAGCTCTTCGGTCACAAGGCGGGCGCCTTCACCGATGCCAAACGTGACAAGCCCGGTCGCTTTGCGCTGGCAGAGGGAGGCACCATCTTCCTGGACGAGATAGGCGATGTGTCTCCGGCGCTCCAGGTGCGCCTCTTGAGGTTCCTGCAGGAAAGGGAATACGAACCGCTGGGCGCTATCCAGCCGGTGCGCGCGGATGTGCGCATCATCGCTGCCACCAACAAGAACCTTGTAGAACTGGTCGCCCAAGGCAGCTTCAGGCAGGACCTCTTCTACCGGGTGAACGTGGTGAAAATCACGCTGCCCCCCTTGCGGGATAGGAGGGAGGATGTCCCATTGCTCATCGAGCACTTCATCGAACACTTCAACCGCCTGCGAGGAAAAAACATCAGCGGCGTCTCCCCTGAAGTAATGGGCATCCTGATGCGCCTGCCCTATGCGGGCAACGTCCGCGAGCTGGAGAACATCATCGAACATGCCTTCGTCCTCTGTCGCGAGGGGCTCATTCGCCCCGCCCACCTTCCCGACGACGTGCGCCCCAATCTCGAGCGGATACCTGCAACTACCCAGGGAACGCTCGAGGAGGTAGAAGCGCAGTTGATTCAGGACGTCCTGGAGCGCAACGGTTGGAAGCGTACCGAAACCGCACGGGAGCTGGGCATCCACAAGACCACGCTCTGGCGGAAGGTGAAGCGGCTGGGCATCCGACCGCCGCGGTGAAGGCTTCCTCTCGACCTTCCTGCTTGTTGCACTTACGCAATCCCACGGCCGCTATATATTGCATAATGCAGCACGCATATGACGGCTGCGCCCTCTCATCATATGCAAGTCATTTCTTAAGTGCTTTCATGTCAACTACTTGCGCATTGTGTGCGGGGTTGTTGACAGTGAATGGCACGGATTGTGCGTTATTGTGCGTTTAGGATGGTCAGAGGATGGTGAGTATGAGAGTTGGTCTGCCAGTTTGGAACTCGCGCATATCGCCCGTCTTTGATACCTCGGAGCGGCTTTTGCTGGTGGATCTGGACGGGGGCAAAGAGGTGGCGCGCAGTGAGGTGGTGATAGCGGAGCCCTTTCCGCCTCGCAACGTGGAGCGCCTCGTGGCCCTGGGGCTGGAGGTGCTGGTCTGTGGCGGGATATCGAGGCCGCTGGCACAACTGGTGCAAGGTCGGGGGATTCAACTGATTCCCTGGGTGAGTGGCAACGTGGATGAGGTGCTGGCAGCTTACCTGGCAGACAACCTTTCAAGCGCGCAATTCTTCATGCCCGGCTGTGGAGGCCGGGGCAGGCGCCGTGGTCGAGGCAGGTACCGAGGAAGGCAATGGGCAGGGCTATAGCTGGAACTGGCGGGCGTGATTATTGGCAGACACGCTCGTGGACGCAGGCGCTCGTGGACTACGTGACCTGCACGCGCTGCTTCCTGCGCCACAGTCTGGATGCGGCGCGTCAAGCGACCCAGGACAAGAAAGTAAGGCGAGGGATTATGTTTGCGGTTCTGCGCGAGGCAGTGCGGATTCTCCCACATCATCCGCCACCCGTCCTGGGACGGGAGATTCATCGGTTGGTTCGGGAGCGGACACATAACCCTGACCCCTACGCGACAGTGAAGAGGCGCTACAACAACGTGGCAGTCGCGCTATACCCGGGGCTGAAGAAGATGGTGAACGAAGCAAGCGACCCGTTCGCGGCGGCGCTGCGGGTGGCCATCGCAGGCAACATCATCGACTTTGGCACCCGCAGCCTCGAAGAGGAAATAGAGATAGAGGAGGCATTGGCGGACACGCTCGCGCGTCCCCTTGCAGTTGACCACACCGAGGAACTTCGACGGAAGCTTGCCAGTGCCAAGGAGATTCTTTTCCTGGCGGACAATGCGGGTGAGATCGGCTTTGACAGGCTGCTTCTCGAACAACTGCCTCTGTCCAGGCTGACCGTGGTTGTCAGAGGAAGCCCGGTAATTAACGATGCCACCCTCGAGGATGCTCGCGAGGTGGGTCTGATGGAAATCATGGACGTTATTGAGAACGGCTCCGACGTGCCCGGGACCATCCTGGAGATGTGCTCGCCTGAGTTCCGGGAGCGCTTTAACCACGCTGATCTAGTTATTGCCAAGGGACAGGGTAACTATGAAAGTCTGTGCAGCCTGGATAGCGGCAAGGACATCTTCTTTCTGCTCAAGGTGAAGTGTGCGGTAGTGGCAAGAGCTTTGCACTGCCGAACTGGTGATATTGTTGTATTCGGTAAGAACGGAGCCAACTGGTAACCATTCAGATGAAAGGAGGGATTAAGATGCCTCGCGGAGATGGAACTGGACCGGGAGGAATGGGACCGATGACGGGAAGAGCGGCCGGTTACTGTGCCGGCTATCCGGTGCCTGGCTTCATGAATCCGATTCCGGGCAGAGGGTCCTGGGGAGTGCCCGGGGCCTTGGCTCCATTCGCCGTGGCGAACTACGGTGGATTCCCATACGCAGGATATGGCATGGGCTTCGGTCGGGGCATGGGCTTCGGCCGTGGCATGGGCTTTGGTCCTGGTATGGGCATGGGCCGAGGCATGGGGCGTGGGATGGGCAGAGGCATGCGCGGAGGCCTCGTAGGTGGTACTGCCACTCCTGGCGCCGCTGGACAAATGTCCAAGGGTGAGGAACTCGAAGTCCTCAAGGACCAGGCAGAGGCAGTGCGTCAGCAGCTCGAGGCGCTCATGCATCGCATCAAGGAACTCGAAGAGTAGGGTGTGAGCGTGAAGAAGGGTCGTGGTTGCCGGCCTCAATCCCGTAAGCAAGCGGTGCTGAGAACGAATGACGAGAGTCAGTTCAAGCAATGGATGGAAGCGAGCGCCCTGGAAGTACTGACCACGGTGGGGGTCAAGCAGGAACAGACGGTGCTCGATTTCGGCTGCGGTTCGGGACTTTATACGGTGGCAGCGGCAAAGGCGGTAGGGCCAAAAGGGAAAGTCTATGCGCTGGACATCAAAGAGGAGCTTCTGAAGCAGGCTCGGGAGAGGGCGCAAGCAGAGAAGCTCGATAACGTGGAAGCCATTCTGTGTGCGAGCCCTACTCCTGAGATGAGCCTTCCCAAGAACTGCGTTGATGTGGCGCTCTTATACGACGTGATTCACTTGATCGAGGTGGCCGACGACAGACGACAGCTCGTCAGGGAGCTCTTCAGGGTGCTGAAACTGAAAGGGTTCCTCTCGGTGTTCCCCATGCACTTCGGCAAAGAGAAAATGCTCAAGTTGGTTGGCGAGGAGAAGCTTTTCCTTTTGCGAGACGCATATGGCATGCTCCTAAACCTGGTACCGAATAAGCACCAATAGCCCGGAGGCGCAGGTTGAGTAACCGGAAGGAGGTTATCTGAAATGCCCAGAGGTGATGGAACCGGACCATTTGGAGGTGGAGCCAGAGGACAAGGCCGAGGGGCTGGAGGAAGCGGTCGCGGTCGCATGGGAGGCTTTGCTGCCGGCCCCGGTGGGAATTGTGTCTGTCCCCGATGTGGTAAGCAGGTGTCTCACCAGGTCGGTGTCCCCTGTTATCAGAGGAAATGTCCCGACTGTGGAACCGTAATGACGCGACAGAGGTAGCTGGTGGCCATAACAACCGTGAAAGCGAAGGGTATGTCCAATTGCAATCAGGCTGAGCCTGTCCGCCGATGACACGGGAGGGATGCAGCGAATGGTCAAACGGATCCTGACTGAGCTTAAGAGACACGCGCCCTTCACGGCTTTTGGAGCTCTGACGGGCATAGTCATTATGGTGGTGGTGGTGTATGCGCGGGTGCCACGCGAGGCGTCAACAACCATGTTCTGGATGTTCCACCCGTTGCACGTGTTCTTGAGCGCACTGGTGACGGCGGCTATGTACAAGCTGCACAGCAAGGGAAAGGCCAGGCTGGGCACCCTTGTTATCATCGGCTATGTCGGGTCCATAGGGATTGCCACCTTAAGCGACTCAGTTATTCCGTATCTGGGTGAATTGCTGCTCGGTATGCCCAGAAGAGGCATTCACCTGGGCTTCATAGAAAAATGGTGGCTGGTGAACCCCCTTGCCTTTCTGGGAATCGGGATTGCCTGTCTAAGGCCGCGGACCAAGTTCCCCCATGCCGGTCACGTCTTGTTGAGCACCTGGGCATCTCTCTTTCACATGCTGATGGCGCTGGGAGAGACTTTCACCGTGGCCATATTGCTTGGGATAGGAGTGTTTCTATTTCTGGCGGTGTGGCTGCCCTGCTGCGTGAGCGACATCGTTTTCCCCTTACTGTTTGCGCGAGAGTAGCAGGATATGGCAGAGAGGACGACACAAAGTGACGTGCTTGAACTGACCGAGGTCCTGGCGGAGGAAGGTTATCGTCTGACACATCCCCGTCTTTCGGTCTTCAGGGTGTTGGTAAAGACCAAAGAGCACCTGAGCGCTGATGACATATATACCCATATGCATGGTCAAGGTGACTGGACCTCCCGCGCCAGCATCTATCGGGCGCTCAAATTGCTCGAAAACAAGGGGCTGGTGCGACGCGTACCGGTCAAACAAGGCCCCTGCCTCTACGAATGCGTACGCAGCCCTCGGGGGCGAGAGCAGGTGCGCTGCCACTTTGTCTGCCGACAGTGCGGACAGGTCAAAGACATAGAGGCACCGGAAATGGAGAATCTGGTCCGGGCGTTGCGAAAGCCCCTCTCCATTGCCGTTGACGATTACGAGATACGTCTGGTCGGAACCTGCGAGCGCTGTCGGCCGGTTCGACAAGCTCACCACAGGCGGGAAAGCCGAAATGATAACCAACAATAGTACCATTGCGATTGCCAGTGGCAAACGAGGCACCGGCAAGACCACCGTAGCCACCAATCTGGCCCTCACACTCGCCAGGACTGGCAGGAAGGTGGAGCTTCTGGACTGCGACGTGGAGGAACCTAATTGCCACCTCTTCCTGAAGCCCATCATCGAGAGCAGCATCCCCCTCATGGTGCCCATGCCCATCGTGGACGAATCGAAGTGCACCGGCTGCGGGGAGTGTGGCAGCTTCTGTCAGTACAGCGCCATTGTGGTGGTCAAAGGGAAGGTGCTGGTCTTCCCGGAGCTGTGCCATAGCTGTGGCGGGTGTTGGCTGGTGTGTCCTGAGGGTGCCCTCACGCCCGAAGAGCGCGAGCACGGCGTAGTGGAAACCGGCCATGCCGAGGGTCTCAGGTTTGTCCAGGGACGCATGAGAGTGGGGCAGGCAAGCCCACCCTCGCTCATTCGCAAGGTGAAAGGTCAGATTGATGACACCGCCCTGACCCTCATTGATGCCTCACCAGGCACCTCCTGTCCGGTGGTGGAAGCGGTGCGCGGTAGCGATTTCGTTATCCTGGTGACGGAGCCTACACCCTTCGGGTTCCACGACTTGAAGTTAGCCGTGGACATGACCCGCGCCGTAGGCATCCCCTTCGGCGTGGTCATCAACCGGAAGGAAAAGCGGGAGGATGAGGTGTGCGCATATTGTCTGGAGGAGGGTATCCCGGTGCTGGCTGAGATACCGGATGACCGAAAGGTGGCAGAGGCCTACTCGCGGGGCGAGATTATTATCGATGCGCTGCCTGCGTATAGGGAGCTCTTCTTGAAGCTGGCCGATGAGCTGGAGCGGCAGATTACCAACAGCGCGGTTCAACCCAGTGGGAAGCGGGCCGTTCGCGTGGTAGGCAAGGTTCCCTACGACATGCAGTTCACCGAAGCCCAGGTGCAAAAAGCCAGTTTGCTCGAGTACTCAGGCGGCGCCACCTCGCAGGTCGTTAAGAAAATCTGGCGTGAACTGACCTATGCGCTGGGATAGACCAATTCACAAGACAGCATTATGTACTGACAACAGATAGGAACGGGAAAAGGGAGCCACTATGAGCAAGACCCCACTGCCCCACAGCAGCCCCCCGGAGACGCAGGCGCAGCAACTGGAAAAGAAGCAGCTTGCCGAGCGCATGAGCAAGATCAAGCACAAGCTCATCGTTCTTTCAGGCAAGGGAGGTGTGGGCAAGAGCACTATCGCGCTGAACCTCGCCTGTGCCCTGGCACTCACCGACAGAAAGGTGGGGCTGCTCGACATCGACATTCACGGACCGAGCATCCCCATGCTCTTGGGGATGGAGGGAGAGTCCATCGAAGTGGTTGACGAGGTAATCCTTCCGGTCAGGTTCGCTGAGAACCTGAAGGTCATGTCGATTGGATTTCTCTTGTCCCGGCAGGAGGATGCCGTCATCTGGCGTGGACCCTTGAAGATGCACCTCATCAAACAGTTCCTCAAGGACGTGGACTGGGGCGAGCGGGACTATCTGGTGATTGACTGCCCTCCGGGGACAGGCGATGAGCCCCTATCCATCGCTCAACTGCTCGAAGATGCGGACGGAGCCATCATCGTCACCACACCTCAGGAGTTGGCGCTGTCGGACGTGAGAAAATGCATTACCTTCTGCCGGAAGCTTAATCTGCCCGTAATCGGCGTGGTGGAAAATATGAGTGGCTTTGTGTGTCCACATTGTGGTAAGAAAGTAGAGATCTTCAAGAGCGGCGGAGGGGAGAAAATGGCGCGGGAAATGGGTGTGCCTTTCCTGAGCAGGATTCCCATCGACCCCGGGGTCGTGGAGTCGGGCGACACGGGTAAGCCCTTCATTTACGACGACGCTGAAAGCGACACCACCGAGGCCTTCAAGCAGGTTATTGAGTCGGTCATAGAACTGGAAAAGGACAACTCGCAGGCTAAAAGACGGCGATACTGAAAGGAACAAGGAGCATGAGGATTGCTATTCCATTGATAGGCGGGAGCTTGAGCCCACACTTCGGACGCTGTGAAGAGTTCATGTTGGTCGATGTGAACCCCGATAGTCAAAGCGTCACACAAACCCAGACCCTTCCTGCTCCACCACACCAGCCGGGATTGCTTCCCACCTGGCTCGCCGAGCAGGGCGCCACCGTTATCATAGCAGCAGGCATGGGAAGCAGGGCGCAAGCGTTGTTTTCCGAGAGCAGAATGGAAGTCGTCCTCACCGACGCTGCCGGCCTGGACCCGCACACGCTGTTCCGCGCATTTCTTTCAGGAACCCTCAAGGTCGGACACAATATCTGCGACCATTTGAAACAAGCTGATGCAAGCTCCTGAAGAGCACATCCCTACCCACCAGTGGCACTCCGGATAAGTCACTGGTCGGGATGCGTCCTGCTTGAAATCAGAATCCCTGTGCGGCCGAACGTTCTGAGATCGGGCGGCAATTCGAGGCGAACACCCTCGCACCACCACCTGGCCCCTTGCCCGGACGGCAAGCCGGAAGGGTTTGCCCTATGGTGTTATCTCCATCACCAACAATGCACGGGCACATCCGCCAAAGGTGAGACAAAAATAAAGCTTGCCCGTTGCCACGCATTCTGGAGAATTAGGGCGCCGTTGAGTGTTTGACCTTGCCTCTTAACCAGCAGGTATCCGATGTCATCCCAGATTCAATTCACTTGCGAGGATTGGGAGCGCATCAAGCGTGACTACACCGCCTGGTGGGAGGGCGAGTTAGACCGTCCCCTCATCTACCTGGTAGGACGTGAGCGGAATCCATCCCAGGAGCTTCCGAACATCCACCCTTTCCTGGTGGATTATCCGCCTGCAGTCTCTGCTGAAGCCATCTGCCACGACTTCGGCCAACATTTCCGTACCCGACATTATTACGCAGACGCCTATCCCTTCTGGTTCATTAACTTCGGCGCCGGGATACTGGCCGGTTTCGTCGGAAGTGAAGTCACATCCCGTACTGACACCGTCTGGTTTGATGCCCCTGAGCGCCGTGAGATGAAGAACATTAAGCCCCATTTCGACCCCGATAGTTACTGGTGGCAGCGCGTGGTCGATGTCACCCGGACGGCATGTGAATATTGGCAAGGGCTGGTTGCCATTAGCCATACCGACCTGGGGGGCACGCTCGATATACTGGCATCGCTGAGGACTACCGAGGGAATGCTACGACGGGCTGACTGATATTATTGCCTCATACTGTCCGGGCACGGTGCCCTGGGCGCGGTCCTGGTCATTGAGAAGGACCTATATGCTCCAGTGTGATTTCTGCTACATGATCTCGCCTGCCATGTTCGCGCGCTTCGTGCTGCCTGAACTTGAGTCCTGCTGCAACTTCCTGGAAAATGCCTTCTATCACCTCGATGGCGTGGGCGCCCTGCCCCACCTCGACATGCTGCTGGGAATAGAGTCGCTCGTGGGCATCCAATGGGTGCCAGGCGCGGGACAGTCCGGGCCCCAGGATTGGCTGGATGTCCTGGGGCGCATTCGTGGTGCGGGCAAGCTCTGTCAAGTGTCCGTGTCACCGGAAGGTGCGCTCAAAATCAGTCGGGAACTGGGAGGCAAAGGCTTCCAGTTCATCATCTCACAAGACATGACTCCCGCAGAGGCTCATTCGTTTATCAAGGAGATGGCACGAGCTGACAGGAAGGTCAAGCAGGGGCGTCGGCAAGCGGCCGGAGCGTGTTATTCGCTGCGGAGACACGGGGAGAAGACCTTATGAACATTCTTGACTCGGCTAGCCAGGTTGGGATAATCAAACCTGTCAGATTGTGGTGGAAATAGAGGATTGCAAATAGGTATTGGTAGGAGGTCTTTACCATGAAAAAGCTATTATTAGTCTCAGGCGTAATGGTATCAGTTTCACTTTTTCTTAGCTCCTCTTATGCACAAGAGACAATAGAGGAAATAAAGGCATGGGGGGAGAGCTCGTTCGAAGAGGCGATGCAGTATTCAGCCCAGGGGCAGTTGCAGCCCTTTGAGTGGCCCACACCACCACCAGTTGGCCAAAGCGGTCCTCAGCAACAGCAGAGTTATGAGCAACAAATGAAAGAAAATTACCGCCTATACCTGGAGCGTGAACGTGAACAATTTCGACTAAAGGCAGAAGAAGGGGAGAAACGGCTACGCTATCTAGAGCGGCGGGAAGAGCTTATCCGAAGACAGAAAGAGCTAGAGAGACAAGCTCGCCAACGGCGCATGCAAAATGCCTGGACACAGTTTGAGTTCTCACAGGGGCTGCTTGGGGCAACCCAAGAACAATCTCGACGCTCCTTGGCGGAGCAACGCGAGCGTCGTGAACGATTGGCACGGGAAGGGCGACAACTGCAGGAAGACCTCGAAAGGTCAGGTGAAACGGTTCGCCGTCTTGCACCCTCCATGGAGGAGCTGCGAATGAGCATGGAGAGGATGAAGGTTTTGGAAACATCGTTCAGAAAGTTTGACCGGGAATGGAAAAAAGAACTTGAGCAGCCAGATCCGGAACTTCAAACATCCTGTGCGGAAGCTATGGCTGTTCTGGAGGGCGATACGGTATATCCTGAGTACCTGAAATCCTGGAACCCACAAAGAACTCTCGTGCCCTCTGAGGTGCCTCCCCCTGAACTTCCTGAAGAAACAATCTCCGGTCCTCGAGAATCCATGACGCAAAAAGTGAAGAGAATTGGCAAGAATGTCAAAAAGAATCTGGTTGAGATTTACGACTTCGTCAAAACACGGGAAACCGATGAGGACTTCAGGGTCAAAATGGTTAAGAGAACAACTGAGAGACTCAAAGAAAGCCCGACCTTGAAGGTAATGATAGGTGGGGAGGTCGTGACTGTACCTTCGGATAGGCCGACGCGGGGCACAACTGAAAGTGGAGTTCCATATTATTTCAGGCCAGAAGAAAGGAAGGTGATACCAATAATCCCTGGCTATCTGGATATTAACCTGATCAAGACACCCCGATATTCACGCTCCAGCGACGGGGTGCGAGGCTAGGGGAGGATCGTATGCGCAACCTCGAGGGCGAAACGAAGTGCGGGGCCAGAGCAAAGGCACCGCACCTGTGTTTGCTTCTAGTAGGTATGCTCTTGCTGGCAGGATGCGCTTCGGCACCTGACGCTCAAAGTCTCGAGGCAACTCAGCCCAGCGTCGACGCATATCTGTTGCTGGACACCCGAGCTCTTGCCTCTCCTCCCCAGCCATATCCAGCGCATTTCGACATTGCCCGGAACGGGGCCATTGTGGTGCAGACTACGGGTAACCTCTACGATGTCGCTCCCCAAGCTTTTCTTTTGAGTAAGGATAAACCCGACCTCGCTACCTTTGCAATGGCAGGTGATAGAGTATTGACTCTGGTTGGTGGAAAACTGCGCCTCAGGGAGGAGGGAAAGTGGGTTGACCTTCTGGAGGTTCCGTTAGGAGATGTCAAATTAGCTGCCGATGCGAAGAGCATCTATATATGCGGGACACCACCCGATAAGGACCCGACCATATTTCTATACGTAAGGGGTAAAGGTTATCAAGCACTGCTGACTCTGCCCCAGCCGATGGGGGCAATGTGTTTGTGTGCTGAGCGCCTCCATTTTACCGTTGGTCCTGGTATCTTTTCTCTCAAGCCCGGGGAAAAACTGAGACAGGAGGCAATTCTTCCTGCCTTCAGTCAGATCTCGTCTCTTGCTGTTGACGAAGCTAACGGGATTATTTACCTCTCGGATGGCAAGGCACTCTTCGCCCTGGTAAGGGCCAGTGGGAAATTCATTCTCATATTGCCTGACGTAGGCGGCGAGATAAAATTTCATGAGAAGTCACTATATCTACTGACACAACAGATGCACGCCCTGTTTCGCTTCGACGGGTTATCAGATGCGCTGACTACGGAAGGTCCGTGGTTGATAGACTGGGGCCAGAAGAAGGAAAGCAAGGAAGAGAAAAAATGAGCAGATTATGTCGTTTCTCTTTGGCCCACATACTCTTGTTACTTCTTCTAATCCTTGTCGCAGGATGCGCAGGTACGCCGCCGGTCTCATTGTCAGTCAAAGAGCCGTTCAGGGTGAAAGCGGAAGCCGAAAAGGAAACTCTTCAAGCACTGAAGATTGGCGTTGGCCCATTCCGTGACCTTTATTTCAGATACCGGGGATACGTCGGAATTGGGTATGATTATGCTGAAGATGTCATCATAGGCATCAAGAGAACGGGTTTCTTCGTCGATGTCGAACTTACCAATGACCTCGAAGACCCTCAATATGATTATGTTGTATCAGGAGTTACTGCCACAGGTGCTTATGGCAAATTTATTGTTCAGAAGGGTGAGGATTGCTACCTCGAAGCAACCTATCAAAACCCATGCAAGGGGAAAGAAGCGGTTGTCCAGTGTGATAAGCCCAGCGGCCTTGACCTCCGAGAGTATATGAGGTGCGCAGGTGAATGCCTGGCCTGGCAAATCATTCGCCTGGAGATGGGGCACCTTGAGCTTGAGTCCCAGGATGTTAAAGGATACTGTAAGCGTGGCGATGTCTATCTGGACCGGGGCGATTATGACCTGTCCATACTGGATTATAGGAGCGCAATCGAACTTAATCCTCAATCTGCCATAGCGTATGCCAGGCGAGGAAATGCTTATAGAGAGAAGCAGAAGCTCGACTGGGCCATAAAAGACCTCGATAAGGCGATAGAACTCGACCCCCAACTGGCATTTGCCTACTTTCGCCGAGGCACCGCTTATAGTCAAAAAGGTGAATACGACAAGGGCATATCTGACTTGAGCAAGGCAGTGGAACTCAATCCTAAGGACGCAAAGCCTTATGTTAACCGGGGGCTTTGTTACTATCATAAAGGTGATTATGACAAGGCCATTGCGGACTACGACAAGGCGATAGAACTTAATCGAGAGTTTGCCTATCCCTACAACAATCGTGGGCTTGCTTACGAAAAGAAGGGCAATTTCGACCAGGCAGTCGCCGATCTCAAGAAGGCCCTCGAGATTGACCCCGAGTCTGCGCTTGCGCAAAGCAATCTGAAACGTGTGCAGGAAAAGCAAGCAAAACAGAAGGGAGGGCCGAAATGAAGAGGATGCCTTTTTGGGCGGTGCTGGCATTTTTGGCGGGATGCGCTACTCCAATCAACCCGAGCGCATACAATCCTCGCCACATCAGGAAGATCCAGCGGCTTGAGAATAAGAAGCCTGACAAAGCACTGGCTAAATATATGTTCTATCTGGAGCTGACACGGTTCGCTACAAATGCGCATGCTGGGCTCGAGCAGCCCGATGAACCACTTTCTTTTCATCAATCCAGCTTGAAGAGGCAGGTCGCTGCCCTCTCAAAAAATCTGCCCGCTAGTCCTACACCGTTAGGAATTCCCGCCATCTACCAGGACCACATTGAATCGCTGACACTGGCCTGGCAGGGCGTGGCAAGGGCATATCTGGTAAAGGGTGATTGGCTGCGGGCCGAGAGAAATGCTCAAAATGCTATTGAGCTCATAAAGCTGAAATCGATTTTACCGGTTGCGGCTGCCGAGTATGTGAAATCCTCCTACGAGGGCCTAAAGACCATTTACGACCGAACCGGACAGGTGGGCATGTCTTATTCGGCACAACTGAACATCGAATTGCTCGAAGAATACCTGAAAAGTGAACAGGCCAAAGACGACCGTGCGTTGGCAGCAAAGATTTCGAACGAAAGCTCTATTATGGTCAGTAAATGTAATAGGTTGGTTGCTGCCGTCAACCAAGCCACTATGAATGAGATGGGAAATACGCTGACCATGATGGCTTCCATGACCGCGCTAACGGCGCAGGCTCAAGCACTCGACCAATATGAGGCAGCTCTCGGCGGGATGGTGACACCTCAGTTGCTGCAGATGCAGACGCAACTGATGATGAATATGATGACCTTTGTTGAAACGCAGGTGGAATTTGCTATGGCCGAGCCCACCACGCTTGCCTCGGAACTGGCTAGTTCACTTAACCCTATGCTCAACGCTTACATGGTTGAGCAATTAGTTGACCCTCGTCGAGGTGTTGACCCGTACAGTCCCTATAAGCGATTTTGCTCTAATGTCCATTCAGCCACTCCTGATGAGGCGCTTAAGAGCGAGGCTGATGTTATTGCTCAACGTGTAGATAGGCTAAAGTTAGTTCGCGACAAGGGTGCGGAGAAAAAAACCCGTGAGGAAGTTGCTGAATTCGGCGGTGAGTTTACTGTGTTTCACAACAAGGCCATAAAGATTCAGGCAATAGCTCTCAGCGCTGCTCACTGATGAACGCTGTGGAGATAGCTGACAGGCTGCATCGGGAGGCAGAGGAGATTATTTATGAGCGCGGGCTAGATGAGTTCCTTTGCGCTTACGGGCGTGTGCTTTACACAGGAAGCTACGCCCTGAATCTTATGGTCTGGCCGGACATTGACATCCACATGATACTGGAACCAGACCCATTCTCACTCGATGCGTTTTTCAAAATGGGCAAAGCAATTGCGAAGATTGAGGGTGTCATTTCGCTGAAATTCAATAACTTCTTTCGCCGCCAGGTCGAAGAATTGCCTGAAGGATTCTACTGGGGTGTGCGTCTTGACACAGGGACTCGCCAGCCGCCGTGGAAGCTCGACATATGGGCCACCGCGGCAGAGATTCTTGCAGAGAACGAGACCTGGACGACCGAGTACGGCAGGCGCTCACTGAAGAGACACGCAAGCTCATCATTGAAGTCAAGCATTCCTTGCTGACACCGGAAGGTCGAACACCCAGTCTAAGTGGTTATCACATCTGCGAAGCCGTCTTGTTCCAAGGGTTGCGAACAGGGGAAGAGATCCGAACATACTTGCAGCAGCAAGGCATCGAAGGACTCTAAGAACACTCTGGCCAGATCCATGTCGGGCACCCCTGTATTCCCACTTCCCATGGCGGCAGATGCGGGATTCGCAAACGGTTGCCTTTCCTGAGCAGAGTCTTTTCACACAGGGCTGCGCGCGCTGCTGAAAGGCAAGTGCTCAGGTTTGTGAGAACGCTGCGCCAGGAGCTGCCACACGCCTTGATTACACCGGGCTGCCCGCAATGGCAAAGCCGACTTGTTACAACTCTGGAGAATCAGTTGATTTTTCTTTTGAGAGCGCTTGGCGATTTGGTAAAATAGCCAAGCGTGTAGGGCTACACAGGAGGAGTGGTTATGGATAGGAAGCAGAAAGGACTTTACCAGGCGCGGGCCAAGATTATCAAGGCCTTGGCGCACGCCACACGGCTTTTCATCGTGGATGAACTGTCCCGGGGTGAGCGCTGCGTGTGCGAGCTGACCGAGATGGTCGAGGCAGATATGTCCACCGTCTCCAAGCACCTCACTATCCTCAAGGAAGTAGGCATCGTCTGGGGCGAGAAGCGCGGTTCTCAGATCTTCTATACCCTGAGAACCCCCTGCGTGTTGAATTTCTTTGGCTGTGTCGAGGGGGTGCTGAAGGCCAATGCCAGGCAGCAGTCTGCGCTGGTTTGACAACTGCTGGGACACCGGTTTTCTTTTTTTGACACGGGCTTGGCTATTTGGCCAAACCGCCAAGTTTGGTGACTGCCACCTGCTGCATCACAAGAGGGGATGACGTCTCCGTGGACTGGAAAAGGGAATGGAAGTGGCTTCTAGTGATGGTGGTCGTGTTCCTGGCCTGTTTCTATCTGCCCGTGGGTCGCCAGCGGTTTGACCGTGCCCTCACAGAAGCACTGCATTTGGTCAAATGGTATGCGCGGGAACACGTGCTCCTCTGCTTGATACCCGCCTTCTTCATTGCCGGCGCCATTGCCGTCTTCGTGAGCCAGGCATCGGTGATGAAGTACCTGGGCCCGCGTGCCAACCGTGCGCTGGCCTATGGGGTGGCGTCGGTCTCGGGGACGATACTGGCGGTATGTTCGTGCACGGTGCTGCCCCTTTTTGCGGGCATCTACCGGATGGGCGCGGGGCTGGGGCCGGCGACGGCATTCCTGTACTCGGGGCCGGCCATCAACGTGCTGGCCATCATTCTGACGGCCCGCGTCCTCGGGCCCGGCCTGGGCCTGGCGCGGGCGCTGGGTGCCATGTTTTTCAGTGTGGTGATTGGACTGACCATGCACTTCATCTTCCGGAAGGAAGAAGCGCAGAAAGCGGGCGCCGAGGCGGTTGTGCCTGAACCGGAAGCCACCCGCCCACTCTGGCAGACAGCTCTTTTCTTTGCCTCGCTGGTTGCCATCCTGGTGTTTGCCAACTGGGGACAACCTGCCCAGGCGAAAGGTATCTGGCACATAGTCTATTCGGTGAAGTGGGCACTGACAGGAGCTGCATCGATAGGTTTAGCGCTCATGCTAGTAGCATGGTTCGGTCTGGGCTGGTGGAAGGTGGCTCTGGCTGGACTTCCCATAGTTGTGCTGTCGCTCGTGTTTTCACAGGCGCCGCTGCTCCTGTTTGCGGCAGCGGTGGTGGGGCTCTCGGTCATCACCAGCACGGAGAAAGGCGAAGCGGGTGAGTGGTTCGGATCGTCGTGGGGGTTTGCCAAACAGATTTTGCCTCTGCTCCTCTTGGGGGTGCTGGTGGCGGGTGCGCTACTGGGCAGACCCAATCAGGAAGGCCTGATCCCCTCGCAGTGGGTGATGAAGGCGGTAGGTGGGAACTCCCTACGGGCGAATCTTTTTGCTTCAGTGGCAGGCGCCTTCATGTACTTTGCCACACTCACCGAAGTACCTATCCTGCAGGGACTGATAGGCGGCGGGATGGGCAGCGGCCCGGCGCTGGCACTGCTGCTGGCGGGGCCGGCGCTGTCGCTACCCAACATGCTCGTTATTCGCAGCGTCATAGGTACCAAGAAGACAGTGGTTTACGTGGCACTTGTCATCGTCATGGCAACCGTGACAGGCATGGCTTACGGGAGCTTTGTTCATTGGGGCTGAGGTCACACAGTTCCCGTCAGGCTGGTGACGGCATGGTGTGGCGCGCTGGTAATTCCACGGTACAGTTGAAAGAAGGGAAAGGACGGTGATGAAGAAGATACAGATTCTGGGGACGGGGTGTCCTAAATGTAAGAAATTGGCCGAGAACGCGGAGGCCGCTGCTCGGGAACTGGGCATCGAGTACGAACTGGTGAAAGTCACCGACATCAACGAGATCATGAATTACGGCGTCATGATGACCCCCGCGCTCGCCGTGAACGGCGACGTGAAGTCGAGGGGAAAGGTCCTGTCGGCCGACGACATCAAGAAATTCCTTGGATAGGAGGAGGAAGAAGCATGTCGAGCAATTGCTGTAGTGGCGCACCGAAGCTGATCTTCGCCTGCTCCGGGGCGGCGGACGTGGGGGCCATCGCGGACCAGGCGGCTCGCAATCTCACGCGTGATGGCGCGGGGAAGATGTTCTGCCTGGCGGGAGTCGGTGGCCGGGTCAGCGGAATCATGAAGACCACCGAGTCCGCCGAGGCCATCCTGGCCATCGATGGATGCCCGCTCAATTGTGTGAAGAACTGCCTGGAACAGGCGGGCTTCACCACTTTCGAGCATCTCCAACTTGCCGACCTCGGCATGGAGAAGGGCAAGTCGCCAATGACGGATGAGCGGCTGGCGCAGGCTGCCAACAAGGGGGCGGAACTGCTGAAAGCCAAGAAGGAGGGCTGCTGCAATGGCTGATGAAACTCAATCAGGTGGGGGTAAGCCCAGGACCGGCTTCGGTGTCAAGGCAGCCATTATCATTGTCCTTGTCGTTGTTGTCGGAGCCGTGGTGTACCAGAAACAAAAGGCACGAAAGGAGGTGTCCTCCCAAGGCGCTCAGGCGGTAGCACCTCGTGAGACAACAGATCCCGGGATGCAAGCCGGTCAGGGAATGCATCGGTCCGAGACGGCGCTTCCGCGCCTAGTGGATCTGGGGGCAAGTACGTGCATCCCCTGCAAGATGATGGCGCCCATCCTGGAGGAACTCAAAAAGGAGTATGCAGGGAGGCTGCAGGTTGAGTTTATCGATGTGTGGGAGAACCCCGCTGCCGGGCAGCAGTACGGCATTCGTCTTATTCCGACGCAAATCTTCTACGACGCCTCGGGTGAGGAACTGTTTCGACACGAGGGCTTCATGTCTAAGGAAGACATCCTGGCCCAGTGGAAGGAATTGGGTGTAAGTCTGACCACGGCTAATGACCCGGGTTTCAGCCGCTTGAATCCGCTGACATCCGACACCAGGCCCGCCAGCAGCGTCTGTTATATGTGCGACGGGGACGTCGAACCCAGGACGTGCGCAGCCTTGAAGACGGACAAGGGCGACGTGTTTCTCTGCTCTCCACACTGCTATTTCATTGTGTACTCCAGCCTTCTGGACGCCAAGGGCGTACAAGAGAAAGTCACCGTAGCAGATTGGACCAGGGGCAAACCTCTGGCTGCAGCGGCGGGGGTGTATCTCTATGGCATCGACGATTCAGGTCGGCCCACGACCAAAGCTTTCGCGGATAAGGAATCTGCGTTGAAGGAACGACAGGCCAGTGGCGGTAACATTCTGAACTGGCAGATGCTTCAAAACAAAGAGCTGGCCACCCGCTGCGGCTTCTGCGACAGGGCAGTCTATCCGGAAGATGCGGCACTCGTCAGGGCAGCCGGTGTGTACACCTACGGCTGTTGTCCCATGTGTGCTTTGGGTGTGGCTGCGCGCACGGGGAAAGACATTGAAGTCCAGGTGAAGGATGCCCTCACCGGCGAACTTGTCTACGTGAAGACCACGGATGGTAGCATAAGTTTATTGGAACCCCAAACAGCCGTCGCGTGGACGGGCAAAAAGAAGACTCCTGACGGCCAGGTTGTGTCGGCCGGATGTTTCAAGCAGGCCTTCTTCGTGAACGAAGCCAATCTGAAGAAATGGGTTGAACAGCATCCCTCAGCGACCGGCAAGATGATTGGCATAAGCCAGGCTCTGGCCGCCAAGATGAAACTGACACCGCAGCAAATCAGCAAGGCGTGCAAAATTGGAGAGTGCGTGCCAAAGTAGGCGCTTGGTTCTTGTTATTCAAACGTATCGGCTTGCGAGGCTGACGAGAGAGGATGGAGGAAATGCAGATGAAACTTAGTGGAATTGTCGTGATAGTAGCCGTCGTGGTATTGTCAGCTTCCCGTGTCTGCGCCGCTGAGAAGTCCGCGGCGCTCTCAGCGTCGCCTGTGGCTCTGAAGTCCTCCAGTGTAAACGAAATCTATCCCGGCCTGGCCTCGAGCTGCTTGACCCATGCCAGACTGGCGGATTTAGCCAAGGGAACACTCCTGCAGGCAGGTGAGTTGACTATCGGTGAGAAGGATGTGACCGGCCAGATCGCTGAGGCCCCTGAAGAGCTGCGGGAACAGTTGAAGAAGAACGCGTTCTTTCTCCTGGAGCAGATGGCCACCGAGAAGCTTCTACTCCTGGTGGCAAAAGCTGAGGCCGCCAGGACCGACAAAGACCTCTCAAAAGCTGGCGATGGTAAAATCATAGAGGGCTATTTCGAAAAGCTGACCAACAAGACTAAAGTGACCGACGAAGAGACTGCCGATTTCTACAAGAAGAATAGGGACATGTTCGCTGGGGCAAGACTGGATCAAGTTAAGCCTCAGATCGGTCAATACCTGCTTCAGGAAAAGAAGCAAGAAGCCGTAGCGGAGCATCTGCGAATCCTTGGCAAGAGCGTCACTATCGTCGTTTCGGCTTCCTGGGTGAAAGCTCAGGCGGCTCCGGCCAGGGACAATCCTGTTGACAAGGCTCGCTGGAGCGGAAAGCCCTCGCTGGTGGCTTTCAGCGACGCCAGTTGCTGCGGGCCGGACATGGTCCTGCCGGCTCTGGACTCCCTCAAGCAGAAACATGCAGAACGGCTGAACGTGGTATACATCGAGGCGCGACAGGAGCAAGTTCTCACCGCCCGGTACAACGCCCGCTCGATTCCAACCCTGATTTTCTATGACAAGGATGGTAAAGAGGTCCTGCGCCACGTGGGCTTTTTCCCCCAGGATGAAATTGAAAAGGAACTGGCAAAGATTGGAGTGAAGTGAGTATGCAGGAACTTTTCACGAAGTTGACGCAGGCCGTGGAAGGTGCGCCGCTGATTGCAATTATCGCTTCCTTTGTATGGGGTGTGCTCAGCATCCTCCTCAGCCCGTGTCATCTAGCCAGTATCCCGCTGATCGTTGGTTTCATTGACGGACAGGGGCGCGTCTCGACCAGGCGCGCATTCGTCATCTCGACCCTCTTTGCCACTGGCATTCTAATCACCATCGCGGTGATTGGCGCCATCACCGCTGCCGCCGGGCGCATGATGGGTGATGTCGGCCGTTATGGGAACTACTTGGTCGCCGTCATCTTCTTCCTCGTCGGCCTCCACTTGCTGGAGGTCATACCCATGCCCTGGTCAGGCCCGGGACAGGTAGGTATGAAGCGCAAAGGGATACTGGCCGCGTTCATTTTGGGACTCCTGTTCGGGATTGCCCTCGGGCCCTGCACTTTTGCCTATATGGCTCCCATGTTGGGCGTCACCTTCAAGCTGGCAGCCGCGAGTCTGGCTTACGGCATGCTGCTGCTCGTCCTGTATGGCGTGGGACACTGCTCCGTCATTGTCCTGGCGGGCACCAGCACCAGCGTCGTCCAGCAGTACATGAACTGGAATGAACGTTCGAAAGGGGCGGTGATCTTGAAGAAGATTTGCGGCGTCCTGGTGCTTCTGGGCGGGGTGTATCTCATCTATACCGCCCCTTGAAGGGTTGGTGCGCCGGATGCGCCGTACCCGTGGGCTTGTTCAAGACCATGCAAGTGCCTGCCAGCCTCGCCCTTCCAAAGGACGTGCGCCAGACTCGGCAAGGACTAACGGCATTTTACCGGGCGGACCCGGTGTTCCTTCTGTGCTCGCCAAGGCATTGAGGCTACCATCTCGTCCCTGAGCAGCGACTAAAGCGCCTCTCTGTCTCTTTGAGGACAAGCATCTTGACCGAGCTGCGACAGAACCAGCGCAACTTTATTTGACATTCAAGAAAAAAATACTTGCCCTTTGCAAAAATAGTTTTACCATATCAGCACTCTCACTTTGAATGAAAATGTGTTAGCTTGAAGAAATGGGCAACGGTGCAGTGCGCTGTCTTGGGGGACCGACGTTTACACATCCTGAACACCTGTGACGTCGATGGTTACCAGACACGGAGTTCTAACAGGGCGGCAGTTGTGACCGTGCGGCAAGGAAGTGCGTGCAATTCCAGCTTGTCGGTCCGCTGATGAGTGCCAATGGGCCGCGCGGACCTTGACTACATCATCGATGAGAGGAGGTGCCCAGTGAACCGCGACACAAGCTACTCGCATTGGTTCTGTGACCAGCAGCGCGCTCCACCTGGCGCACCCGCCACTCAGACAGAGGCCACTTCAAGAACTCTTCTGTCCGAGCAAGCATTCGTCATCCACTGATGCTTACCACGTGAGTCTGCTGTGTCTCTTAGATGACGAAACCGAGTTTTGATAGTCTGGAGGTCACCATGTCAGAACAAGAAGTTGCGAAGAAACCTCAATCCAGCGGTGACGAGGTGCAAGCAAGCATCGCCCGCTACCAGGCTGCCTGCCGCCTGCAGGCGATCGTGCGCTGGGTGGTGCTCGTTGCCATTGTGGTGGTTATAGGCATTTCTGTACTGGTAGGTTGGTACAAGGTAAAATCTTTCGATGTCGGCGAATTGAAGGCTGAGGCGAGGAGCGTTCTGGAAAGCCAGGTGCTGCCTACACTCAAGGACGATGCCCTCCGACTGAAAGACCGGCTGCTACCGAAGCTTCAGGAAGTCGCTCTGGAAAAGGCCAAAGAGGTAAGGCCGGAGGTGGAGACCGTTTTGAAGAAGGAATTGGAAACCTTACAAAAGTTTGCCGAAGCAACCGTCAAAGAGCGAGTGGAGGTTGAACACCAAGCGTTGCTTGCAGACCTCAGGCGGCAAATGACAGTGATGTATCCTCAGATGCAGGACCCCGAGAAGATGGCCGCGATGGTGGAGAACCTTCATAAGGCATCTGTGGCTGCCGCAACCAATGTCTTCGCTCTCCGTCTGCACGAGCATATAGAACAGTTGTTCGAGATAAAGGACACGCTGGACGGTTTTGAGCCCGTGCCTGGGACCGAGGCGGAACTGCTCAGGCGGTTCGGTAACACCGCCTTGAAGTTAATCAATAGTAAGCTTGCCAAGCTGGCCACCGTGGAGTAGCAGAATGTCTGTTAGGCATACGTACACACGACATCTCTTGGTCCTAGGCGTTGAGGGGAATTGATATGAACAATGACGCAAGACTTAAGGAGTTTCTGAGCCAGGAAGCAGCCCGCCGACGCAAAGCCGCCATCACAAGCCTGGTGGTGGGTATTCTGGTGGCAGTCATCATTGCCATCTACTTGGGTGTCTTGACCCACCTGCTGGCAAAGGAATTGGAACCGAAAAAGCTGGTGGAGGCAGGATACGGCCTGCTCAGCCCGCAGCTTGAAGATCTCTCCGCGCAAGCTGAGAGTTATGCGCTGGATACTGTGCCCCAACTGCTGGATTCTCTCAAAGACCAGATTGTCGAACGCACTCCTGAGTTGCGTCTGAAGGCGCAGGAGCTGCTTGAGGGACAGTTAGACACCCTCGCCATTAAGATGCGCGAGGCGCTCTCGGCGCAGATGGTTGATCTGCTCAGCAAACACAAGGACATCATCGACAAAGGCCTGGAACACTTCGGTGATGCTGATGCGGAGAAGGAGCTTCGCCTCTCGCTGGAAGCACTCTTCGAGGAAGTGGCAAGAAACGAGCTGGACAAGGACCTGCCCGTGTACCTGTCGCTGCTTGAAGACCTGAACGAGAAGCTGAAGACTTACGTCAACCCGACGGGACTGAGCGAGGAGCAGCTACTGGAGAGGGAGCTCATCATTATCGCCAAGGAGTTGCGCACCCGTTATCTGGGCGGGTAGCTCCTGCGCGCACGAAAGCAGGTCGGGTTGCCCTTGTTTGCGTGCCAAGGAGGGGTGTGAGTTCTGCCATCCTTTGGCAAAGGTGAAAGACCTTATTTCTTCGAGCGCATGGTGGCAGAGCTCATTCGCGTGCTAGGATTGCACACACCATGTGGGCGACTTACGCGGCAATTCGGTAAAGGTGATTTGGTCTCAACACTATGCTGGCTGAAACAGGGGGCAGCATACGACTTGTCTCAGCAACAAGAGGCGTGAGGCTGTCTATGTGGGAAACTCGAAACCATGCCGCTACTTCAGTTTCAGCTCTTTCGCCACCGCCAGCGCATAATTGAGGGTGGGATAGATATTGTCCACCGTGCTTACCAGCTTAGCCAGCCTATCCGAACGGAAATCGCCCTGCAGATAGGCGCGGGGACAGACCACCCGCAGTGACCTTTTCATCGATTGCAAAAGCTTCTGGATATGCACTACGATATCGAGCGCCTCGAGGCTCAAGCGCGATACGCGTGACATATCCAGAACCACATCCGCCTCCACGGAGAAAGCCAGCCGCGAGAGCCCCTCTTCAAAGTCATGTAAATACTTAGGTTCGATATCTCCGCTAACCCTGATAATCAAGCAGTCAGGGTTCAGCATTACTCCGGTTATTTTGCCACGTTCATCGAGAATCTGTTTCATCCTCATCACCAGACTGATGTCAACCCCCTCCTTGAAGAAGACGGCAATCCCCTGGTGTCCATTCAGTCTGGCCTGGCGCAGCACTCGTCCGCGGTTGAGCTTCTCCGCCTCCGCGCCCGCAAGCCCGGATAGCTTAAGATGCATTACCACGTTGATTTCTGAACTCACCTCCACTTCGTGTTGCAAACCAATCATCAAGAAGATGGCCTGTCTGCTAACGTTGAGGGCCTCGCCGAATATGAGTCCCCGGTCAGGTAGGATGACTGAAACGGGAAACAGGGCCTGATACCGCAGCTCCCGTCTTCTATCTTGCCTTTCCGTTACCACAATTGCACCTCCGTTAAGCTGTGTTGGGACTTACCGCACCGACAAAGATAGACTTTACCTGCTGCCATGCTTCCCTACGTGCGGCTCTTAGCTGGATAGAATAATAACGGATTCCAAATTGTCAAGTATGCAGTTCAATTAAAGATTCTGCACCCAGATAGGCGAACTCCAGGCAAACTGTCCGTTTATCTGGCTGGCGCGGACGTAGTAGAAGTTCGCACCTGCGGGCGGATGCTCGTCAACGTAATGAAGCTCAGTGCTGTAAGCTGCTTCCGGCGCTCCTTTGTGAACCAGAATCTTGTGGCTGTTGTGATAGTAAAAGTCCTGGTTCTCGAGCTCCTCGAGCGAAAGTGCCAGCGCCCTCCTCAACGTGCGCTTCGTGTCCTCATAGAAGGTCCACACCTGGGTCTCGGCAAGCACATCACGCACCGCAAACTCCCGCACTGCCCCGTTGGCCTCAAGCACCATCTCACTCTCTGCAGGCGCTTCGAGTTCCACCACCACAGTCTGTGAAGGGTTATCCTGGCGCACCCTCCGGGGCACCGGTCTTGACTACCTGCAGGGGGCCTTAAAACAGGCTGGCTTTAGCGATACCCACCTGCTTGATTTGAGACAGGCGGGCGGTAACTTGAGCAACTTCGAGCAGAGATCGGCAAAAAGCCTTGAAGTTATTACCGGAAAATTAAGCGAAACAAAATGGGACATCATCGGTCTCGGTATCCGGAATATTGACTCCACCTACCCGCCCGACCCGACACAGCTTAACTGGCATTACTACCTGCCGCAGATAAAAGCCTACGTCGACCATATTCGCCAAACCACGGGCAATAAGGCTCACATCATACTGGGCGGCAGCGGCTTCTCCATGATGCCCGACGAAATACTCGGCTATCTTGGCGGTGATTGTTACGGCGTGGTGGGGCCGGCCGAGGTTGCCCTGC